>Ga0256835_1000017_pt1 | contig 185249 bp, 189 predicted proteins | sample PIR30metaG_FD_185972 | JGI IMG/M metagenome (GOLD analysis project Ga0256835, IMG submission 185972) | Hydrothermal vent microbial communities from East Pacific Rise, Pacific Ocean - PIR-30 | ecosystem: Environmental > Aquatic > Marine > Hydrothermal vents | place: Pacific Ocean: East Pacific...
TGTGCAACATTAACTTCGATTGTTATCAAGAAGTTTTACCGTAAAATAGCGCTTATAATGTCATCTTACCCGTATGTATTCGCGGTATTGTATTTTGTATTTATGTCATTATATGGGTTCTGCTTAGTGGGTCTTATATTATTGCCTATATCGCCTCCAGGTAAATAAGTGCGGACTAAGGGACTTAGTTTGGGGTAGAAAATAGGGGGTGTAGGTTTTCGTCGGTGTAATCGATGAATGGTATTAGAGTACTAAAATGATGATCAAAATACGAAATAATCTGGTAGCACAGGGGAGTGAAGTCGATGAATGGGTACATATAACATCAGAATTTCTAGTGTTATACGGCATCGTAGATACCGTGGTCACAGGTGAGTAGGTTATCGGTTTTCACCCATTAATTCGAGAACCGTTTCCATCTTTTTGACGGCTTCTTCGTACGCTTCCCTGACCTTCCTTTTCATCTCCTCGAAGTCCTCGGGGTGTTCCTCGCCGATGACCTCCTTGACCTTGGTGTAAGCGGACTCCCTGAACTTGACGTCGAGCCTGCGTTCGGTCCCTTCCGTGATCAGGTGGACGCCCTCGCCGTCCTCAACTTCCCCGACGATGTCGGCCTTGACGCCGGCTTCCTTCAGGGTTCGGACGCATTCCTCGGCGGTGTCGGGGGGCGCTATCACCATGAGCATGTCGAGGGACAGTCCGAGGTAGTCTATGTTCAGTTCGTCGAGCATCTCGAGGACCTTGGGGTTGACGAGGTCCCTGATCCTGTCCTCCTCCAGCGTTATCTTGACGCCGGCGGTCTGGGAGATCTCGGTGGCGTCCCCTCTGATGCCCCCGTTGGTGATGTCGGTCATGGCGTGGACGCGTCGTAGGAGGTCGGCCTCCCTGAGGGCTTCGACGGCGCGTACGAAGTCGACGTTGAGCGTCTCGGGGACGACCTCGGGCCTGCCGTGGTAGATGGCGGTGGTGGTGACGGTGCCTCCGCCGGCGCCTTCGGTGAGGACGATGAGGTCCCCGGGGCTGGCGTCTCTCCTTGGGGTTAGTTCGTCCTCGTCGGCGGTTCCGACGCAGGCGACCCCCGCCACGAGTCTCCTGCCGAGGACCATGTCTCCGCCGACCCTGAGGGTGCTTCCGGCGAGCACGGGGGTTCGGGTGGCGGCGCCGACGCAGGTCACGCCGGCGGTGAAGTCGAAGAGTCGGCCCACGTCACCGTCGTCGGCCAGGTGTAGGTCGATGAGCAGCCCGGTGGGTCGGGCGCCGTTGACGAGGACGTCCCTCATGGCGGCCCTGGCGGCGTGGAAGCCCGCGAGGAAGGGGAACTCGCTGAGCCTGGAGTGCATGCCGTCGACGGCGGCCACGACGTGGGTGCCGTGGGCTTTCGCCACGCCGGCGTCGTCCTTCTCTTCCGGGGAGACGAGGGCGTCGTGGGACGCGCGGGAGGCGATGGAGGTGAGGAGGTCGTGAACGTAGAAGTCGCCCTCGCCGCGGGATCCGACGCCCATCTCGCCCATGGTGATGCCGGATTCGGGTGGGTTGAGCACGGTCCCGAGGGTTCCCTCGGTCGAGCGTGCCTTGAGGACGTTCTTCACCTCCTCGAGGACGGCGTCGACGAAGGCTTGAACCTCGTGATCGTCCCAGTCCTTCCATATCCGGACCATGCGGGTGAGGAGGCGGCGGACTTCGTCCTCGTCCTCACCTCTCTCGAGGAGGTGTAGGGCGGTGCCTTCGAGGTCCATCTCGGTGCACCCCGGCGATGACGTCGACGGCGTGTTCGAGGGGTTTCTCCCTGAGTTCCTCGGGTGCTTCGCCGGCTCTCTTTAGCTCGTTCCGTACCTTCTCGGCGAGGATCATGCGTAGGGCCCTGGTGACGCGGGGTTTTCCGGTGGACACGGCCACGATGGCGTCCCCGTGGGACAGCACGGACGGGAACTTGACTTTGGGGTCGGGCGTGTCGACCCTGTTGACGAGGGGTAGGTTCTCCTCCAGGGTTCGGTTGAGTTCGGGGTCGTCGGTGGCGGCGATGTAGAGGTCGGCCTCGGGTAGGTCCTCGGGGCCTCGGACGCGGGCTCGGATGAACGTGGCGTCGGGGATCTCGCGGATCCATTCGGGTTCTTCGGGGGCGATCACGGTGACTTTGACGCCGAGTTCGGCGAGGGTCTTGGCCTTCCTCTCGGCGACCTTCCCGGCCCCCACGATGACGGCCTCGTCGACGCGGATCATGAGTGGGATGTGGGGCGTTTGGGTGCACCCCCGACGGCGGCTATGGTGACGGTGGTGGCGGGGTGGGCGGTGAGCGTGTCGTAGGCCGTCTCGAGTACCCATAGGGCGGCGGGTACGGCGAGGGGTGCGATGGGGGGTGCGAGGGCGTACCATAGGGCGGCGAGTAGGGCGGAGCCGGCGTAAACCGTGGTGATGGAGGATAGCGGTTCCGTCGTGGCTCGGGCGATGGCGTCGATGGCGGCGGCCACGGGTACGGGTAGGATGGCGTCGAGGGCGCCGAGGACCGCGGACGTGGGGTCTTGGGTCACGGTGGTCGTGAGGGAGGCGAGGAGGGCGCCGGTCAGGTAGGGCGGTAGGATGGGTGAGAGGGCGTCGGATACCCGTTTGAGTAGCCAGGCTTGGATCAGGGGGTCCAGGGCGAGGGTCGTCGCCGATCGGGGTCGGGGTACTCCCGTGCCGAGTACGGGTAGTTTCCCTTGGAGCAGTGCGGTGGCGAGGGAGGGTGCGACGAGGGCGAGGGCGGGTAGGCCGGCTTCCTGGGTGATCTGGTCGCAGTACTTGAGTAGGGTGGCCTCGGAGATCGCGAGGATGGGTAGGGCCAGGGTCGTGGGTGGGACGCCGGTCTCCTTCCATTCGGCCCGGAGGAGTACGCCCACGGGCGCGGGCCCTTTCCCGGTGTTCACGGTCCACACGACGGAGGCCTCGGCCCGGAGGCCGTAGGTGGTGGGGTCGCCGGTGGGGGTGTAGGCGCCTCCGAGGTCGTAGGTCGCGTGGGGTGGGTTCTCGGGTCCTTTCAGGGTTACCTCGAGGCGTGGTCCGGTTCCGGTGGTGCCGGGGTGAATGGTGAGGGTGTAGGTGTGGGTTCCTCCCTCGGTCTTGAGGGTGATCCGGATCGGGGTTCCGGTGGTGTAGGTGAGGGTGGTGGTGGCGGTGTTCCCGTCGGTGGCGGTGATCCTGTGGTCGTTGTACTCGAGGGTGATGGTGACGCCGGGGGCCGTGTAGAGTGTGAGGGTTAGTTCGACGGTTCGTGCGGGTGTGAAGGGTACGGAGGAGGCGAGGGTGAGGAGGGCCGTTCTCACGGGTCCGTCGGTGAGTTTCAGGGTCTCGTCGATGAGTACCTTGGCGCTCCCGTCGGGTCCGGTGTAGGTGAGTTGGGCGGTGAGCGTGCCGTCGGTCGTGTTCGAGTCGAGGGTGAGGGTGGGGTTGGGGCCTCGGAGGAGGGCGTGGGTGGGCGCGGCCACGGGTGGGGCGTTCTCGGGTCGGGCGATCAGGGGTGGTGTCGTCCAGGGTTGGAGGGTGAGGTGGACGTGGGTGCCGTCGACGGTCACGTCCACGGTCGGGAGGGTCGCGCCGGGTACGGTCGTGGTCTTGACGGTCGTGGTGCCGGGGGCGGCGGTGGCGGTGAGGTGGAGGTTCTCGCCGGTTACCTCGACGGTGAGCGCTTGGGTGGGTTGTAGGGCGGTCAGGAGGGTGAGCACGATGAGCGGTGTCCTCACGGGTTCTTCCCCCGTGTTATCTCGAGGAGTTTGAGTTCCTCGAAGAAGAGCCTGCGTGTGGCGACGGTCCTGTGGTGGAGGTGTCGTAGGGGTCGTAGGTGTTCGTCGGGGGTGAGGGTGGAGACGACGAGGTAGGCTTTCTTCCATTCGACCTCCCCGTCGATGAGCCCTCGGAGGAAGCGTCGGATGACGGTGGGGTCCTCGGTGGCGGCGTGGATGGGGTCGTCCTCGGGTAGCTCGGAGGGGGGTAGGTACGGGGGGTTGAAGAGGACGACGTCGTACGTTTCGCCGCGTACGGGTTCGAAGAGGTCGCCTTCCCTGACGTCTATCGGGGTTCGGTTGATGCGGGCGTTCCATCGGGCGCAGGCGGTGGCGGCGGGGTTCACGTCGGTGGCCGTGACGTCGTGGCCGAGGCGGGCGGCGGTGAGGGCGACGATGCCGGTTCCGGTGCCTATCTCGAGTAGGCGTGTGGGTTCCCTCGGGATGTTCTCGGCGAGTAGGTAGGTGTCTTCGGCGGGTTCGTACACGTTCTCGAAGACCGCGATCTTCAAACCCTTGTACCTGATCACGTTCCTGACGGCGGTGCCCAACGGGTGGTTCCCCGGGGATGATGCCGGGATTAGCCCCATCTAGACCGCGGTGCGGGATGATAGGTCCCGAGGGTGCTGACCCGTCATCTTTCCGCGGGTACGCCGATGGGGAACACGTAGAGGGGTACGGCGTCGGGCGCGGTTATCCCCAGGATCTTCTTGACCTCGTCGTCGTGGAAGGCGCCGACGGCCACGGTGCCCAGTCCCATGGCCGTGCAGGCCAGGTAGATGTTCTGGCCTATGTGTCCGGCCTCTTCGGCCATGTACCTGAAGGACCTGTCCCCGTACCTGGGTCTCAGCACGCTCTCGTACCCTACGAGGACGATGTCGACGGGTGCCTTGCCGACCCATTCCTGCCCGAGGCACGCCCTCATGAGCGGGGCGCTCACGTCGCCGGTACGTACGAGGCCTAGGGCGTGCCTGTGGGGGTCGTACACGTACACGCCGGCCGGGAGGCCGTCGACTCCTCCCTTCTTGATCACCACGTAGACGCGGATGGGGTACAGGGCGCCGGCGCTGGGTGCGGTCCTGAACCCGTGGCCGTGGGTTATGCCCTGGGCGGCCCAGAGGATGTTCGCCAGTTGGTTGATCCTGATGGGTTCGGGGAGGTACTCGCGGATCGATCTGCGCTTCTGTAGGGCCTCCCTCAGGGGCATGTCCATGTCCGTGGGGGGTGGGAGCTCTATCCACTCCTTGACCCTGGGTTGCACGGGCCCGGCCCCCTCGTTCCAGGTGAGGAGGTGGTGGGCGACGCCCGCGCAGGCGATCGTCGCCACGATCGCGAGGATGGCCTTAGCGGATGGCTTCATCGGCCGCTTTCACCACCCGTCGCGCCAGGGCCACGGAGTCCTTGACGTCCTTCATGACCGTGTTAGTCCTGATGACGACCGGGACGTCGGGTTCCTCGTTGGGGTCTCTCTCGTCCATGACGAGGACGTCGGGTTCCAGGCCCCACTCCCGGTAGTACTCCACGAGGCCGTGAACGTCGGGCTCGAATCCCGCCGCCCTGATGAGCTTGTCCGCGGGACCGCTGACGGCGCCTTCCCCCACGAAGGGTGAGACCACGACTAGGGGTTTCTCGGCCACAGCCCTCCTGAGTTCGGACAGCGACAGTATGGGTCCGATGCTGGTGACCGGGTTGCTGGGTCCGATGACGACGACGTCCGCGTTGGACACGGCCCTGAGGGCCCCGGGTGACGGTGAGGCCTCGTCGGCGCCCTCGTAGACGACGTCCTTCACGGCGGGTTCACCGCGTCTCTCCACCCAGAACTCGTGGAAGTGCATCTTCCCCTCGTCGGTGACGACGATGGTCGTGACGGTGTCGTCGGTCATGGGGTGGACGGGCCATCTGACGCCCAGGGCCTTCCTGATGCGGTCGGTGGCCTCGGAGAGCGTGAGGCCTTCCTCCTCCATCAGGTAGGTCCTGTACTGCTTGAGGGCCCTGTCCGCGTCGCCTATGCGGAGGGGCTCGTCGACGCCGAGGTCCTCGAGGAACCCGTGGCCTCGGAACGTGTCGTTTTCGATACCGTACCATGTTTCCTCGTTGACGATGCCCGCCAGCGTGTACACGACGGTGTCGACGTCGGGCGACACGTGCAGTCCGAGGATCCTGTTGTCCTCGCCCGTGTTGACGACGACCTCGAAGGGGCGGTAGTCCAGCTCGCGGAATCCCCTCAGGAGTTTAGGGGTCCCGGTGCCGCCGGAAAGGAACGTGAGGCGGGGTCCCTCCATCCGCGTCACCCTCCGGTCGGTTATGAGGGAAACTCTTCATCCGGTCGGTCCGCAGGGGAGTGACTCGTCATCCCGTGTGCCTGTGGAGGAAGGCCTCCAACAGGGGAACGTCCCCGTAGGGGAGGTCCGAGTAGGGCCGCACGAGGTAGGGGACGACGCGGGTGTCGCCGGACCAGGCGAGCTTCATCTCCTCGAGCCATACCTTCTTCCACCGCTCCGGGAGCTTGCACTTCCTGATCATGGTTTGGAACTCGTCCCACGGATCGTCCATCCGCGGTACCTCTCCCTTGAGGACGGGGAGGGAACCAGAGTTCATCATCTTGAAGGCCGTGTCGGGGTCCAGGAGCTGTAGGGTCACGTCTATCTTGGTGCCTCCGTACCACGCCGTGAGGGTCTCCTCGAGCGATGCCTGAAGGATTATCCTGGTTTCCTCGGGTATCTGAACGGCGGCCATCCAGTTGGGGTGACACAGGACGAAGGCTATCTCCGTGAACTGGTCGGGCCTGCCCAGGGCGTTCCACGTGCACTTCGTGTACTCCTTGACCTCCTCGTCGAACGTGCGTGTGTCGCACGAGTGGATTATGGGGACGAGCACCACCGGGCCGCAGCGGACGGGTTCCAGGACGTCGTCCCCGTACCTGTCGACGCAGACGCGGTGGTAGAGTCTACCGCATAGGACGTACCTTATCCCCGCCCTCTCGCACGCCGGTAGGAGGGCGGAGTCGTACCTCCAGTAGGGGACGGAGAGTATCCAGGGCTTGAACCTGTCCCCGAGGGCTTCCCTCCAGGCGTGATCGTCGTCCCTTATCTCCGCGACGTCGGCCTTCACGGGGAGGCCGTAGAGGAGGTGGGAGGCGGTGTGGTTCCCCACGAGCACGATCACGTCGTCGTATTCCTTGATGAGGTGGAGGGTGTAGCGGAAGTCGTCCCCTTTCCCGTCCCACGCCGTGGGCCCGTTGACGAACCAGGCTACCTTGACGCCCGATGTCCGGCAGAACTCGAGGAAGGGGACGAGGTACTGGTCGGACGGGTAGTAGCCCGGGACGGTCGGTCTGTGGGCGCAGGCGTTGTCGTCCATGTACGGGACGATGAGGAGCGTGGCATGGACGGTCTCGACCCTCTTACCGTCCCCGAGGAGGGCGCTGAGCACGTGGATCAGGAGGACCAGGGGGTCCATCCACCGGTTCACCTCCTTCTTCTGCCGGCGGCCTGCCTGGCGGAGTACTCCATGAGGGTGACGAGGGTGAGGTCCTCGGGGTCGGTGACGTGGTAGGATCGGCCCCCCGCCATCCCGGCGATCTGTTCTATGACCCTGATGCCCTCCTCGGGTAGTCTGATACCTATGGTCGAGATCGTGACGCCCTCGTTGACGGCGGCCATGGTCTCGGAGTAGGCCTTGTCCTCGGGGGTGGGCTCCCCCTTAGTGGGTACGCCGTCCGTGAGTAGGATGACGTGCCAGTCCCTGTCCCGGGACCCGTGGGTCTTGAACTCGTCCACGGCCACCCTTATGGCCTCGCCTATGTCGGTGGAGCCCCCGGGTTTGAGGGCCATCACGCTGGTGATTATGGATTCGAGGTCGGCCGAGAGGGGCGCCACGACCTCAGCCCTCGAGTCGAAGCCGACTATGCCCACGCGGTCCCCGGACTTGATCCCCTTGTGGGCCAGTGCTATGGCGGCCCTCTTGGCGGCGTCTATCCTGTCCCCGGCCATGCTCCCCGAGGTATCTATCACGTAGATGATGTCCAGACCTAGCTCCTCTTCCCTGTCCCGGACGCGCAGGTCCTCGACCCTGAGCCTCCGGTGCCCGCGTCTGGCGGCGGTCCTCAGGGATCTCCTCACGTCGACGGCCGTGTAGGGGTCTCCCCTCCGGTACTCCCTGTCCTCGGCCCTGTCACCGGTGCCCTTCTCGTCCAAGACCTTGGAGACGTGGACCCCGGGGTCCTCGCCTTCGACGGCTTCTATCTCCTCGAGTAGGGCGGAGAAGGCCGCGAGTTCCTTGCCCTTGAGCGTGATGCTGTAGCCGTTCATGTAGGAGGGCTTGACGAGGCCGAGTTCCGTGAGGACGTCCATCCTGTCCTCCAACCTCTCCTTTATCTCGTCCATCAGGCCGTAGTCGTACTGCCTGGAGGCGAGCTCGTCGTAGTCCATCCCGGTCATCTCCTCGATGAACCTGCGCCCGTACTTCGACTTCACGTAGGCCGCGCTCGTGATCAGGTCCTCGGCGAGTTGATCGGGTCTGACGTACTCGAGTCCCCTGTTCAGGAGCTCCCGCAGGACCCTGGCGGCGAACACGTAGTTCTCGTCGCCCTCCACGTAGGCTCTCTGCTCCCGTCTGGACAACGCCCTGAACCTCAGGCCCTTCCCGGAGGAGACCCCAACCTCCGTGGACCCGTCCTCGTCCCTGGTTCGATGTTCCCCGGACCCGGACTCGGCTCGGGGGGCCCGTGGGGCTCCCCCTTCATCGCCTCGCTCTTTTCCCCGGGTACCGAGGGGTGCGGGGCCGCGTTCCTTCCTCCTCTCCCCTCCGGTCCCCTCGCCCGGTTCCGGGAGGTTCAACCTGGAATCGTATCCTTCGAGCACTTCGGATAGGATCTCCTTGATGACTTCCTCCTCGTCCTTGACGTGTTGTACCCGGGGGCTCAGTCGTATCCTCTTCCTGAGGACCGAGGGGGCGACCTCGACCACGTCCTCTATCGTGACCTTCTTCCTGCCTTCGAGGAGGGCGCGGGCTTGGGCCCTTTCGTACAGGCCCAGCGTGGCCCTTACGCTCGCGGGTCTCTCTATCTCCTCGTGCTCTCTGGTCGCCCTGACCACGTCCACTATGAACTCCAGCACGTCCCTGGGGACCTCTACGCCCAGGTCTTCGCCCTTCTCCACGGTTATCCTGAGCTCCGTTTCCTTGTCCTCGGGGTAGGACATCACCACCGTGTCGAACCTGTCGAGGAGGACCTCCGAGAGTTCCTCCGTGCCCGCGTACTCGTACGGGTTCATGGTGGCTATCATGAGGAAGTTGGCGGGGTAATCCACCTCGTACCCGGCTATGGTGGCGGTGCCCTCCTCGAGGACCTGGAGGAGCGCGTTCTGGAGTTTCTCCGGGCACCGGTTTATCTCGTCGAAGAAGACGACTCCCCTGTTGCCCCTGAGTAGTCTGCCCGGGGTGAAGGCTCTGGGGTCGGTGGGTCCGTACTCCATGGCGGCCAGGGGGTCGATGTCGCCCAGGAGGTCCTCCGCCGTGAGGTCGGGGCTGCCTTGGATCCTGACGAACCTTTTCTCCCCGGGGATGACCTCGGTCTCGAGCTCGTCGGGGTCCTTGGAGCGGCAGATGGGGCACACGGGGTCGTCGGGGTGGCAGTTGAAGGGGCATCCTTTGACGACTTCCGCGGGAGGGAGGAGCTCGGCTATGGATCTGGCCAGGGTGGTCTTCCCGATGCCCGGTGGGCCCTCGATGAGGACGTGTCTTCCGGCGATGAGGGCGGAGAGTACCTGAAGTTTGACCTCTTCCTGTCCCAGTACCTGCGGGATGGGGTCCTCGCCTCGGGAGAGCTTCTCAACGACGACCTCTCGTAGCTCCTCGTGAACGTCCCTGACTCCGGTCAAGATGCGGGACCCCTGAGGGGGATCGGGTTACGGGGGTGGGGGTTCGGTAATAACGTTCCACCGACATTCGTTACGAATATCGTAACGATTCTGGGCGGGGGCGTGGAGGAGGGTGTTCACTTCTTCACGGGGCCCAGCACCCTCTCGAGGGCCTTCTCCCAGGCCTTCGTGGGCAACTCCGGCATCGCCGTGACGTCCTCCCTGACCACGGTTATCGCGTCCACGGGACACGCCTTGGCGCACGCGCCGCAGTAGGCACACGTCTCCTCGTTGACGACTATCTCGGTGATCTCACCCGTGTCACCGCGCTTGAACTCGAGCGCGTTGCACGGGCACACCCTGACGCACACGCCGCAACCCACGCAGGTCTCGTCGTCCACCTCGATCGATCCCACGTACGGCTTCGTCACGGTTATCGCGTCCTCCGGACACACGAAGTCGCACCAACCGCAGTACACGCACCTGGCACCGTCCACGGCGATCGTCCCGTCGATCTCGCCCTTCCTCGGCAGGTCACCCCTCGTCGTACCGTAACAGACCATACAACCGACCTTGATGGCGTCCTCGGGACACGTCCTCATACAGACACCGCAGTACACGCACTTGTCCTTGTCCACCTCGATCGAGAACTCCGGCTCCGGGTCCACGGCGCTGGGTGTCGGTCTCGTCACGGTTATCGCGTCGGCCGGACACGCCTCCTCGCACGCCTTGCAGTACACGCACTTCTCCTCGTCGATCTCGATCTCACCCATGACCAGGTCGCCGGGCTTGGGAACCTCCCTCTCCACGGCTATCGCGTCCTGCGGGCACGTCTGCTCGCACAGGCCGCAGTAGATGCACTCCTCCTCGTCGATGTCCACGGACTTGGGCAGCTTCGGGAGACCCTTCTCCGTCATCGGTTCCCCGTCGATCAGGAGCTCGATCACGTCGTACGGGCACACGAACGCGCAGATACCGCACAGGGCGCACGTCTCCTCGTCGATGTCGATAGGCTGCTCGCCCTTGACGGCCACGGCGCTGGGTACCGTCGTCTCGATCGCGTCCACGGGACACGCCTCGGCGCACACGCCGCACGCCACGCACTTGGCCGTGTTGACGACGAGCTCCCTCTCCTCGACTCCCTCCCTGATTATCCTGATCAGGGGGTCGGATACCTCCTTCCTCGTCTCCAATTTGCGCACCCCGCAAAAAGCCGTTCCTTCTCGGGCCCCTGGGACGATCCCACTTTTATATCGCGGGCGACACCCCGGGGGATAACAGCGTTTTTATGCCGATGATTGCGCACGACGCAATCGCCTCCCCGCCACCGGGAACAGGAGCAACCCCAAGGCGGCCGGCGCGCCCGTGGGCATCACGGTGGGCGACACCTCGAACTGGGCCTCGTCGCTGAACGTCTGACCGTTCCACGTCGTGAATTCGATCTTCGCGTCGTGAGGACCGTACTTCAGGCCCTGCACGGCCACCGTCTCGTCGATCGTGTACTCCCCCGGCCCGTAGGACACGTCCTCGGTCTTGACCGCGGTTCCATCCACGTAGAACGTGATTTTGGTGACCTTCGTGTTAACCACTTTGAACTTGCACAGGAACCGCACACCGGTTTCCTTCTCATCGGTCAAGAACACGTACTGCGGGTCGAACTCCTCAACCTCAACACCGTACGATATCTCGACGGGCGTCGTGACCTCGACCGTCTTGCCCGAGGCCGTCGTCAGCTTAAGGAGGACCGTGTACGTTCCGGGGGAGGGGACCGAGGAGAGCGTTATCGTCTCCTTCCAGTCGAAATCCCCCGTCAACGAGACGGAGTAGGACCCGACCTGCGTGGTTCCGAGGTACACGTCGATCTTGGTGATGGTGTCCCCGATCACGGTCCCGGTGCACTCCACCGTGAGTATCGGGGCGTTATCGTAGCCGTAGGATGCGGTGACGGACTTCACCTCGACGTACCCGGGGACCTTGACCTCTGTGGCGTACGCGGCCACGATCATGTCGTCCCCGCTCGAGGGGATCCCCACGACCTCCAACAGCGCGTAATACGTCCCGGGGCCTATGTTCAACGGTCCGACGTTCACGTTACCCTCGATGACCTGTGTCATGCTCAGTTGCTCGCAGATGACGTCCCCGGTTTCCTCGTTGATCAGGACGAGGTAGGCGTACTCGGGCGAGTAGCCCGAGGGTATGCCGTAGGACACGCCTTGAAGGTCTATGTACACGCCCTGCGAGTCCTCCGACACCTGCACGCCGCTCACGCTTATGCTGACGCCGGTGACCGTACTCTCGCCGACGGCGTTCTTCAGGATCACGTCCGAGTCGAGCGGGTTACCGTTCTGGTCGTGAACGTGTGGTCCTATGAGGACGACGAGACCCTGGTTGAGGAACACCCTCACAACGGCGTCCCCGGTCAGCGACCCGGAATACGTGGCCACGGCTTCGGGCGCCTGGAAGATCGGGGTGTTCTGGTCGACGTACACGGTGAGACTCGTGGTCGTGGAACCGCCGAGGAGCGGATCGCCCTGGGACACGTTTATCGTGGCTGTTCCGGCGGACGATGGGTGCCCGACCACCCTCACGAGGTTCGGGAACATCTTCTCGGCGAGGAGTTCGGCCCCGCGGCCCACCGCCACGATCCTTCCTCCGGAGTCCGCGTACTGGACCAGGGAGGAGATCAAGGTGGCGACCTCGTTCGAGGGCAGGAGCGTCGAGTAGTCGCCGTCCGGGAGCACCACGGCGTCGTACTTCGGCGTCCCGTTGGAGACCAGGTTCGCGGGGTTCTCCAGCGTGGGTACGTTGGCGCTGATGACCTCCTGTCCCGAACCCGCTAGGATACCGGTCACGGCCTGAACGCACACCGTGTTGTCCGTGGAGAGCACGAGCACGGACGCGGAGGCGGGGGCCGCGAGGGCCGCGAGCGTCAGGACGACGGGGACAAGGGCTCTGAGGGTCACCCGCCCGTCACCCCTCGGCGGCCGGCTCCGTTCCGATTATTAAACGGTCCGCGTCGGACGGACGTCGAAGGGGTGCCCGATTGGCGGTCGAGAGCTACGTGCCGGAGGATCCCTTCGCCGAGGACGACCTCCCGGAGATCGTGTTCGTCGGTAGGTCCAACGTGGGCAAGTCGAGCTTGATACGCGCCCTAACCCGAGGGGCCGCGGACGCCAGGGTCGGGAAGAGGCCGGGGGTCACCAGACGGCCCGTGTTCCACGTGCTCGACGACGAACTCGTCCTCGTCGACCTACCCGGGTACGGGTTCATGAGCGGTGTGCCCAGGAGGTTCCAGGAGAAGGTGCGAAGGGACATAGTGAGGTACTTGGAAACCAAGGAGACGATACTGTTCGCCGTGCACGTCGTGGACGCCCCGTTCATGCCCAAGATACTCGAGAGGTGCGAGAAGAGGGGCGAGGTCCCCTTCGACATGGAGATGTTCCAGTTCCTGAACGAGCTGGACTTGGACCCCGCGGTGGCCGCCAACAAGATCGACAAGCTGAAACCGATCGAGTTCGACGAGACCATGGACGCCGTCGTCGAGGCCTTGGGCATGTTCCCACCGTGGCGACAGTGGTTGGACACCGTGTACCCCGTGTCCGCGAGGACCGGCGAGGGACTCGTCGAACTCATGGAAGGCCTGCAGGAGAGGCTGAAACGGGCCGGTCACCCGGACCTGGTCAGGTTCTTCAGCGTGAGCCGTTAAACGGTCTCCAACCTGGCCGGTTTGACCTCACCCTCGACGTTCACCATCCTCGGCAACCGACCCGCCCTACCCACGAGGTCACCCACGACCACCAAGACACCCTCCACATCCCCCAAAGCCTCGTCCGCCCTCTCGAGCGCGTTGAAGACCGCGGTCTCGTCGTCGGGTCCGACCGCCGCGTTGCAGATGGCCGTCGCGAAGGCGTCCGCCACCGAGGCCCTCCTAGCGAACACCGTGACCGCGTCCGCCCTGCCGAAACTCAGGGAGTGACCGAGCCTGCCCGAGCTCGTGCACACGCCGACGAATCCCTTGACCTCGAACCCGACCCTACCGCTCAACGGATGATCACCGAGGTAGAGACCTACCACGACCTCGTCCGAGGAGTTAACCTGGATGTCCCCTCCGTTATCCACGATCACATCCGGACCGCCGTCCCGGGCCGCCAACTCCGAGATCGCTCCCGCCACGGCCGCCAGCGGACCCACGCCGGCCGCCTCGGCCGCCTCCGCCATCCTCACCACGACCTCGGGGGCCTCGGGCTCGACGTCGACGGGCCTCAGCATGGACGCGAACCAGGGCCGTTTCCGGAGGTACCGGTCCAGCTCCCCCCTGTACCTACGGACGGCTTCGGCGGCCACCCTCACGGGCGTTTCATCTCCTTTTATCGTAACGTCCGTCTCCCAGACCACGACCCTAACCTCCGGCAACTTCGAAACGCTCCCCCACCGGGGTCTCGACAAATCCTTTATTCACGTTAACACCGAGGTTCGGGGTGTTTGGAACTACAACCCGCCGGGGGTCGGGTCGGTATGCCCGACCTCGAAGAACTCGCCCGCGAGGATGGAGTCCTCTGTGTTTTCGTGGCTACCAAGGATGGTTTTGTTGTTGATGCGGAGGCTGATACCGGTGTTGATCCCGAGGAGCCTGCGGCGATCGCTTCGACGATCTTGTTGAGGACGAAGGGTGTCATGGATCGCTTGATCCCCGAGCACCTCGAGGAGGAGAAGGCCAAGGTCTCCGTCGTGTGCGGCCACTCCCTCATCCTCGAAGAAATCAACGACCTCATAATAGGACTCCTCTACGACAGCGAGACGCTGCCCGAGGGTATGGCCAGGCTCCTGTTGAAGCAGCTCAGGGAGATCGCCAAGGAGGAGTACGAGAGCGGGGAGTAGCTCCCGCCCCGGACAAATCGTTTCAAAATCCATAACGTTTCGGGGGTGTCGGTTATGTTCCCGGACCCCGAGCGTTTGTCCGGACTCATACCACCCCACATGCTCGAGAGGGGAAGGGTCGTCTGGGAATCCTACTCGGAACCCGTGAAACGGCTCCTGGAACAGAGGAGGATGCCGGATGAGGGTTGGCCCGAGGACCTGATAGCCGCGCTCCTATGGGCGCTGTCCAGGTGGGACACGGACAAGGACCCGCGGGCCGCCAGGATAGGCGAGAGGGAGGCCAGGGTCGTCTCGAGACTCGCCGAGCTGTCCGCCTTCGGGTTCTGTCACGGGATAGGAAGGAGCGGCACCCTAGTCGACCCACAACCCAAGGCCCCGGGCGCCTCGATGATGTACGCGCTCACCAACAGGCTGCTCGAGGATTTCCTATCGAGACTCGGGTACTCCGTGAAGGCGGCCTTCGCCGTCCCGGGCGCCACGGGCCTCGCCATATCCCTGTGCCTCTCCGGACTGGCGGAGGGTAGGGAGGTCATCTACCCGTACGCGGCCCACAAGAGCCCGATAAAAGCGATCAGGCTCGCCGGTTTCGACGTCAGGATCGTCGACACCGAGATCGACGGTGACGAGGTGGTGACCGACCCGGCCGAGGTCGAGGATGCCGTCAGGAAATCGCCGGATCCCGCCGCGATCCTGGCCACGGTCACGTTCTTCCCACCGAGACGCGAGGATCCCCTGCCCGAGATCGCCGAGATCTGTGAGGAGTACGACGTTCCCCTCGTCGTGAACAACGCGTACGGCGTGCAACACGAGCACTACAGGGACGTGATCAACAGGGCCGTGAAAAAGGGTAGGGTGGACGCCATCGTCAGCTCCACGGACAAGAACCTGCTGACGCCCGTGGGAGGGTCCTTCGTATACTCCCCCGACGAAACCGCGTTGGAGGAGGTCTCCAGGGCGTACCCCGGTAGGGCCAGCGCCGTGCCGGTCGTCCACGCGTTGATCTCCCTGCTGAGGCTGGGCATGAACGGGTACAGGGAGTTGATGCGAAGACAAAAGGAGTGCCGGAGGTTACTCGACGAGCTGCTGGAGGACCTGGAGTCGAGGAGGGACGACGTCAGGGTCCTCGACGTCTACAACCCGATAGCCGCGGCGGTGGCGGTGGAGGGTCACGATCCAGTCGATCTCGCCGCCAGGCTCTACGTGAAGAGGGTCACGGGGCCGAGGGGCGTGAGGGCGGACGACCCGTTCGGCACCTCGAGACTCAGAGGGTATCATTCCGACTACGTCACCATCAACGCCGCCATAGGGGCACGACGGGAGGACGTCGAAGAGGCCGTGCGTCGCTTCGAGGAGGTCCTGGAGGGGGGCTGACGCGGGACGGGCGGGATAGGAACGAGCGGTAGCGGTATGGTCGCGCCGGAGGGAGACGAGGTCGTCTGCTGGGTCTGCTGCGTCGAGGGGGTCTGAACCGGAGGTGCCGTCGACGGGAGCGTCACCTTGACGCCTTGAGGCAGCGATTCGGCCTCCTGCGCCTCCTCCGAGGGCGTTCCAACCTTCAGCACCGCGACGAACACGTCCCCCATGTAATGACCCACGTTTTGACCGGTGGGCGACTTGCAAGCGCCCGAATCGCCCAGGAACCCCACCAGCGCCACCAGGGCATCCCCGTACTTACTCTCCAAGGTCACGACCTTCAGGCCGTAAAGTCCCAGCACACCGGCCACCTCCTCACCGTACACGGTCTTCTCGTAGGGCGCCAGTAGCGCGTCCAAGCTGGGGTACGAGGCCACGACCTCGGCCTTACCGTCCCGGGTGACCTCCACGAGCAGGGCGGAGGCCGAGTTGAACAGGCCCGTCTCGGCGTCGGTGAACCTGTTCCCGTACACGACCAGGTAGTACGCGTTCCCCGAATCGTCCTCGTAGACCTCCGTCGCGGACACGAACGTGCACGTGCCCTCGACCTTGGTCAGCGTACCCAGATTCACGACCCTGACGCCGTAGTACGAGTACACCAGCTCCGCCGCCTCCAGCTCGTCGCCGTTCACGTAGAATACCACCCTACCGGCGGGCCCGAAGGCCTTCACCTGGGAACCCGCCACCGTGGTCTGGTGCACCATCTCGCTGAGTTCGTCCCCGGGGACGATCAACGCGGGCATCGCGACCCTCAGGGAGATGTTCCTGAACCCGCCCCACCACGTGGCCTCCGCTTCCGACGCGTCCCTCCAGTAAACCAACCAGGTCCCGTTCTCGTCGAGGGTCCCGGTCGGGAGCGGGTGGATGGGCATCCCCGCGGGTTCCGTTCCCGCGCCCTTCTGGAGGGTGAATTCCTCCACTTTACCGTCCCTGTAGACCAGGGCCACCACGTCGGCCTCGTTCCCGTTCCACACCTCCGTGACGACGTCGGCGGGTGGAGGACCGAGGGTCGGGTAGGCCGCGCCGTCGACCTCCGGTCCTTGTGGGACGCGTACCGTGACCTGCTGTCCGTTCACGGTGATCGTGAAGGACGTGGTGACGTCCAGCGACAGGTCGGAACCGACCCTCACGAGCTTGACGGTACCGTCGTCACCGAAGGCCAGGGTTCCCGACACGTCGTCCTCGGATCCGGCCCGCACGTACGCGAGCTCGCAGAAGAAGCCGCCCCCGGGCAGGCTCACGGGCGGGGAGAGGGCCGGTTCCTCCAGGAAGTAACCGTTCTGCTCTATCACGACGGGTCCCTTGACGGTGAGTTTACCGTCCGAGTACGCCGCGGCGGCCAATTCCACCCTACCGTCCGCCGTGTCCCAGGCCACGACGAGGTCGTTCCCGTACGCGGTGACGGCCGGGGAGTCCGGTCGATACAGGCATGTTTCGTAACCGCTCACAGCCGCCACGTCGGCATCCTTGAAGTCTTTCACGTCGGCGGGCTGGTCCAGGACCCGGAAGGCTTCCACGGTGAGGGAGGACACGGGCGGCGCCAGGACCAAGGCCGCCGCCAGGAGCAACGGTAAAACGCGGATCACGGCGGCACACCCCGGGGTGTCGAGGTGCACTTCTCACGGGTTAGGTTATCGGGGTCGGAGGTGGAGATAGAGGCCAGGGCGGGAGGTGTCGAGGTCGAGCGGAAGTTCGCGATGCTGGTGAGGGAGGGTGAGCTGGTGCTCGACGCCGAGGACGGTGACGCGTTCAGACCCCATGACGAGGTGAAGGTGATCGTGAACGTCGAGGAGCCCGTCGAGGGGGCCCCCACGGAAAGGGTCAAGGCCTTGAAGGTTAGGGAGGTGTCGTACGAGGGGTGAAGGGCGGGGGATGACGAGCGCTCCCGATACGGTTTCCCGCGGAACGGTGACGAGTGCGGGACCCACCCGACCCCCTCACCTTCTCAAGCGCTCCCTCAACGCCTCGACGAACTCACCCACCGTGACCTCGAAACCCACGTCGGCCACGGAGTGCGCGTACGCGTCCGGGTCGGGGTTCACCGAGACGACGAAATCCGCGTCAGGGGTCGCCGCGAACACGTCGTAGGATGCCCCCACCAGGAACACGAGGTCCGCCTCCGCCTCGCGCCCCACGTTGATACCGCTGGGTGGGACGCCGGGGAGGAACTTGGAGGCGTGTTTGGTACATACCACCCTCACGTTCAAACCCAACCCCTCGAGCAACCCCTTGAGCTCCCAAACCCTGTCCAGCTGATCTCCCGTCGAGGACGTCACGGCCGGTAGATCGCCCGAGACGTCCCCCAGCACCCCCTTTCCAATCACTATCACGGCATCGTCGTAGGCCTCCAGCGCCCTCTCCAACTCCTCCCAGTCCTCCTCGCGGGGCTCACGGCCCTCGGGATCGAAGGACTCCGGCCTTCCGGTCGTGAGCAGGATGTCCTCCGTCAACACGACGCAATGGATCCTATGCTCTTCGACGCTGGTCTCGGCGGCTTCCTCCACGGTCCCCACGATCTCGTCCACGGAGGAGGGGACGTGCACGCCCAGCTTCCACTCCTCGAGGACCTCGGGGAGTTCGACGGAGCACGTGTAGGATCCCCTCCCGTCCGCGTCGAGACCTATCAGAAGCAGCCCCGGATGGTCACCCTCCTCGGCGAGCAGTTGGGCCGCGACGTACGCCCCCTTGTCCTTGAGGACGGCGACCCCGTACCCTCCAGCCTGCGAGACCCCTATCACGGCACCGACGGCGTCGAACTCCGAGGCCACGGGTAGGACCGTACCGGCGTCGACCCGTCCCTCTTCCAGACCGCGTACGACCTCGTTCATCGGGAACCCGGGCAAGTAAGCGACGATGTCCGGTTCGAGCCGGGATATCGCCCTCAGGACCTCCTCGGACCCCGTCTTCACCCCCTGACCACCCCCAGGGATCTCAGGGCGTTGGACGGGTGCACGCCCGCCTCGATCTCGGTGGCCGCGAGGGCCACGGCGCCCGGGGGAGGGGAGCCGTTCGATACACCGCGTAGGACCCTCTCTATCACCTTCTCCACGTCCTCGTAACCCACCGCCAGCAACACCGCCAGCAACTTGAGGACGCTCTCCCCTCCCCACTTGTTCGAACTCCTTCGGATGACGGACACCACCCAATCCACGTCCACGTCCTCAACCTCGACGGCCTCCCCGGCCCTGTACACCCAAACGCGACCGGTTTCCCTATCCACGACCATGTACGGGTAAACCCGGGGCCCCACGACCAGGGTCCTGTATCCCTCGGGATCCTCAATGGGTTCGAGATCGGCCGGGGGAGAGCCGTCCTCCCCCGGGGGCTCCCGGGATCCCATCAGCAACGTCTCACCCTCCGGGGCACGGGTACCAACGGTAGGAGCGGGATCCCGTTACTGCCCGGCACCTGGGTCTCGGCCGATGCCGAGGATGGGACCACGGCCTCCCCTATCTCGTCGTGTGCGGGGTCCGTTATGTACACCTCCTTGACGCCTTCGACCGAGAACACCTCCTCCAGTCTTTCCTTCACTTCCTGATCGTTCGGGTCGATGTTGTACTCGATCACGTAGATGCGATCGCCCAGGTTCTTGAGGGCGTTGAGGTTCGCCTCGAAGCTGTCGTCGGGGAGCAGGTTCCCGGAACCGTCCGCTATGACGTTCTCCACGACGACCCACCATCCGTACTTCTTGACGAGGTCCTGGAACGTGGGGTCCGAGGCGGCGGCCCCGCAGTTCACGGCCACGATCATCCCGAGCTTCTGGGCGTAGCCCGCGAGCTCTTGGAGGACCTGGTAGGCCTTCTGCTTCAGATCGTCCAGGGTGCCCCCGAACGTGTTCTCGTACCAGTCGAGGTACCATCTGTAGGACCACGCGTCGACGGCGTCGAACATGATCCCCTCGAAACCCATGTCGTGAAACCTCGAAATGACCTGCTCCAGCTCCTGCACGTACCCTTGATCCCAGAACTCGACTGCCGCATCACACTTCCAAACGGGATCCTCGGGACCGAGCAACCCGTTCTGCTTGGCGTAATCGTACAGGTCGGTCTCGTGGTACCCGACGACCATCACGGGTAGGTAAGCGAGGGGGTGCACACCGTAGGACTTCACGGTCTGGACCTCCTGCTGTGTCCAGGGAACGTCGTTGGGACCCGAGTACGGGTCCACGACGAGGTACTGCGGGTGCTTATCCTTGATCACGTTCAGATCAACGTTCTGATAGTACGTGGCGAAGGGCATACCGGCGGTGAGGACCACGAGCGCTATGGCGGCGGTGGTGGTCAAGTGTCTCACCCCGCCGCGTAACCGTCCTCATCGGATAAGCGTTCAACGACGTCGGCTATCTCCCTGCTGTACCACCCTCGTAACACGTACTCCGGGTATATTGGGAGCCTCTCCCTCAGCTCCAACCCTACCTCCTCGGTCAACCTGCGCAACTCCTCGATCTCCGGCCACGGGGCCTCGGGGTTCACGTAATCCTTGGTGACAGGGGAGACACCGCCCCAATCGTTCGCACCCGCAAGAAGGGCCAGCTGACCGGTCTCCCTGTTCAGGTTCGGGGGCACCTGGACGGGCACGTCCCGGAGTACGAACCTGGCCTCCGCCACCGTGTTCAGTAGGTCCGCCGGCGTGGGTTCGGGGTGATCTTCCATCGGGATCCCGGGCTTGGCCCTGAAGTTCTGCACGATCACCTCCTGAACGTGCCCGTACCGCCTGTGAACGTCCGCTATCGCCTTCAGCGTCTCCACGCGCTCCTCCCAAGTCTCGCCTATCCCTATCAGGATACCCGTGGTGAACGGGATCTTGAGCCTACCAGCGTCCTTCAGGACCTTCAACCTCACCTCGGGGTCCTTACCCGGGGACCTCTCGTGCGGACCGCCCTCCTCCCTCAGCCTGTCCGAGAGTATCTCCATCATCAGACCCATGCTGGCGTTCCACCTGCGCAGCCTCCTCATCTCGGACCTCTTCAACACGCCCGGGTTGCTGTGAGGGAGCATCCCGTACTCCTCCACCACCCGCCTGCACAGGTACTCGAGGTACTCCACGGTGCTCGAGAATCCCCTCTCCTCGAGCCACTCCAGGGCCTCGTCGTACCTTTCCTCGGGCCTCTCCCCGAACGTGAACAGGACCTCCTTGCACCCGGCGCGCTTCCCCTCCTCCACGATCTCGAATACCTCCTCGGGCTCCATGAACGGGGATTCAACCTCCTCCGGTTCCCTTCTGAACGTGCAGTACGCGCACTCGTTCCTACACAACCTCGTCAGCGGAACGAACACGTTTTTAGAGAATGACACGGTGTTTCCGAAGCGCTCCCTGGTCATATCGTTCGCTCTCCTCATCCTGTCGAGGAGTTCGTCTCCCCTCACCTCCGGGCCCCCCGTGGAAAAGGAAAACCCTTAACTCGACGTTACACGCCCCGAAAAGGCCCCGGTTCGTACGGTATCGAACCTGGGGGAAGGGTTAACCCGGTTCCCCGTATCCCTCACGGAGGGGGAGAAAATTGCGGTGGAAGGACGTCCCGGTGGAACCCAGCCGCAGGGCCGCCGGGGCCGTGATGAGGTCCGTCGATCCCCTGGCCCCAGACGGGCCCTCCGAGCACGTGCTCAGGGCCGATAGGGCCGGAACGTTCAGATCCTTCGTGTCCAGGGAAGGGATCAAGCCCGAGTGCCCCTCGGAGGTGTTGCTGAGGAGGATGTTCGCCTCGCCCTCCTCCGTGGCCGAAGCCGCCGCCAACGTACTCAGGTCCGTGCTCTCGGACGCCCCCGGCTTGGCCGAGGCCTTGAGCAGGATCACGGAGCCCGACGTCGCCCTGTACTACGTGTTCGACATCAGGAGGAGGATGATGGAAGCCCTGGAGGGGGTCCTCAGGAAGGACGTCGACATGGGTGCCACCTGCGCCCTGTGCGCCGTCGAGTCCGCGCTGGCCGGGGTCCTGACAGGGGAAACCGACCCCTCCGAGGTGTCCGATGTCCTGGGCGAGACCCTCGGTGTGGACGAGGAGGTATTGTCCGGGCTCGCGGCCCTGGGGTTGGGGCCCGAGGACGTGTTACCCCCTTCCGTGTCACCCTTGACGGCCTTGTTCCCCGTGTCCCTCTTCGCACACGTGACCACCAACAGGGCCGTGACCTTCGACGAGATCCACAAACCCCTCGAATCCCTCGAGCCCGGGGACCCGTCGCTCGTGGAGAAGACCTGGGAAGAACTAGCCTCGGAACTCGTCCAGGTATCCAGCAGGGACTGGTTCGTGGAGGAGATCTACAGGCTCGGGGAAACCGCCCTCAGACTCGCCGACGTGCTGTCCGACCCCTCGGAACTCGCGGAGACCATCCACAGGGTCCCCGCCGACATGTACCTCCCGGCCGGTAAATTACCGCCCGAGGAGTACGATTCCAGATGGAAGGACACCGTGAAGAAGGAGGTCAAGAACAGGGTGGAGAGCGTAGCGGACGCGGTCTCCGAGGCCGACGTGGAGGCCTTGCTCGAGATGGACAGGACCGACGACGTTTGGAAGGACTTACTCTAGATACCAACGGCCTCCGCCACCTCGAGCAACGTTCCCAGGTCCATCCTCGCCGGATGTTCACCCTCCACCTTCTCCCTGAGCGACTCGTCCTCCAACTCCTTCAACACCTCCCATGGCTCGTACTCCAGCATGAACCTCGCCTTCCCAGCCCTGACGAGTTCCTCCGGATCGAGTTCTCTCTCCTCGATCCACGACGCCAACTTCTCGACGATGGGTTCGTAGGGCTTCCGACCGAACCCCTCGATCTCCATGGTCGCCAGAGCCTCCACGGGAACGCCCACCTCCCTGGCCAAGGCCCTCAGACCGCACCCCGCGGCCTGGTTCATCCCCATGACCAGGTACCTCCCTTCACCCCGCTCCAGGATCTCGGCCACCTTCTCCCTCACGCTCACCATCGGCACCCCCGACGCGTGTTGTACTACTTGTCGGATGATTAGTATTACTATATAACCCGATCGAAATCAAATGGAACACCGACCCGGGATTGGCTTTTAACGGTCCCCAAGGCGGCCGACGCCCCCGACAGGGGGCGAACGACGGTGACCGTGTACAACCCGGCGGAGGTGGAAAACGAGGCCAGAGAACTGTGGGAGGAAACCGACGTCCTGAACGAGGTCAGGAGAAAGAACGCCGACGGCCCGATCTTCTACTTCCTGGACGGTCCCCCATACGCAAGCGGCGCCATACACCTGGGCACCGCCTGGAACAAGATCATCAAGGACTGCGTCAACAGGTACAAGCTCATGCGAGGCTACAGGGTGAGACTCCAGCCAGGTTGGGACTGCCACGGCCTCCCCATCGAGGTCAAGGTGGAGGAAGAGGAACTTTCCGACGTTATAGAGTGCAAGAAAGACATAGAGGAAAAGGTTGGAATCGACGCATTCGTCGAGAAGTGTAAGGAGTTCGCTGAAGAACACATTAGGATAATGACAGAGCAGTTCAAGGCCCTTGGAGTTTTAATGGATTGGGATAATCCTTATAAAACTATGGATAATGAATACATCGAAGGAGTTTGGTTTACGATTAAAAAGGCTCACGAAAAGGGCCTCTTAACTAAGGACGTTAGAATAGTTAATTGGTGCCCTAGGTGTGAAACCGCCCTGGCCGATCACGAGGTTGAATACAAAGAAGTTGAGGACCCATCAATATTCGTGTTCTTCCCAGTCGAGGACGATTCGGACGCGGACGTGAACCTACCGGAGGACACGGCCCTCGTCATCTGGACCACGACCCCGTGGACGCTACCCGCCAACCTGGCCGTGGCCGTCCACCCGGACGAGGAGTACGTGCTCGCCAGGATAGAGAAGGACGGTGAGGAAAGACACGTGGTACTCGCGGACAAGCTCAAGGTCGTCCTGTCCGTCATAGCGGACTCCTACGAGATAATCGACTCCTTCCCGGGCCGCGCCCTCGAGGGCGTACGGTACAGGCCGCCCCTCCTGGAGGAAGTACCCAAGCTGAAGGAGATGCACGAGGAGGACGACCGCGTCCACCGCGTTTACACGGCCGAATGGGTGACCATGGAGGAGGGAACGGGCTGCGTTCACTCGGCCCCGGGCCACGGTGAGGAGGACTTCGAGCTGGGCAAGGAGGTCGGGCTCCCACCCCACTGCCCGGTGGCCGAGGACGGCACGTTCACGGAGGAAGGCGGCAAGTACGAGGGTCTCCACGTGAGGGAGGCCAACGAGGAGATAATCGCGGACCTCAAGGACAAAGGCCTCCTGGCCCACGAGGACACGGTGAAACACAGGTACGGTCACTGCTGGAGGTGCAAGACACCCATCATCTACAGGGCCACGGAGCAGTGGTTCATCAAGGTGACCGAGGTAAAGGACGAGATGCTCGAGTGGATCGATCGCGTCGAGTGGGTCCCCAGGTGGGCGGGCGAGTCCAGGTTCAAGAGCTGGGTCGAGAACGCGAAGGACTGGTGCATCTCCAGGCAGAGGTACTGGGGAACCCCCCTGCCCGTGTGGGAGTGCGAGAAGTGCGGCGAGATCGTCGTGGTCGGCTCCTTGGACGAGCTCCTCGACATGGCGAAGGAGGTCCCCGAGGGGGAGCCCGATCTCCACAGGCCCTGGGTGGACGGCGTGATCCTCGAATGCCCCGAGTGCGGCGCGGACATGCGAAGGGTGGAAGACGTCCTGGACGTGTGGATGGACTCGGGCGTGGCGGCCTGGGCGTCCCTCGGGTACCCGGGTAGACGCGACGAGTTCGAGGAGTGGTACCTGAAGGAGGGGAGGTACGAACCGGACGACCCCGAGGCCGGGGCCGACTTCATCACCGAGGGTCACGACCAGACGAGGGGCTGGTTCTACTCCCAGCTCGGGTGCGGCGTGGTCACCTTCGACGCGTGCCCTTACAACACCGTCCTCATGCACGGGTTCACGCTGGACGAGAAAGGCCGCAAGATGAGCAAGTCCCTGGGGAACGTCGTGGACCCCCTGGACGTGGTGGAGCGCTACGGTGCCGACACCCTGAGATGGTACGTGCTCAGGTCCAACGCCCCGTGGAAGGACATGCACTTCAGCTGGAAGGACGTCGAGGACACGTACAGGGCGCTCAACATCCTGTGGAACTCCTACAGGTTCGCCTCCATGTACTCCGAACTCGACGACTTCGACCCGAACGAGCACGACCTCGACGAGCTCCTGGAGGAAGGGGGTAGACCCGAAGATCTCTGGATGATGTCTCGTCTTCAAACCCTGATCGAGGAGGCCACCGACGCCCTCGAGCGCTACCACGTGCACGAGGCCGCCAGGGCCCTGTACAGGTTCGTCACGGAGGACCTCAGCAGGTGGTACATCAGACTGGTCAGGGAGAGGGTCTGGCTCGAAAGGGACGACCCGGAGAAGCTCGCCGTGTACGCGGTCCTCCACAGGGTCTTCGACGTGCTGGTCAGGCTCCTAAACCCAGTGGTCCCACACGTGGCGGAGGCCGTGTACAGGGACTACGTGAGGGACGAGAACGACCCCGAGAGCGTCCAGCTCCTCGACTGGCCGGAGCCCGACGAGAGGTACGTGGACGAGGACCTGGAGGAGGGTATGGAGGTCGCCAGGGCCGCCGCCGAGGCCGCCCTGTACCTGAGGCAGAAGGCGGGCGTCAAGACCAGATGGCCCCTCAGGAGGCTCTTCGTCGAGACGGAAGACCCCGAGGTCCTACACGGGCTGGAGGACGTGCTGAGGCGCGTCGTCAACGTCAAGGAGGTCGAGGTGGGGGAGGAATTCCCGGACCTGAGGAAGGTGGCGAGGCCCAGGATGGATGTGATCGGGCCGAGGTTTAGGGAGTTGGCCGGTGAGGTGATGAGGCTCGTGGAGGAGCGGGGCGAGGAGATCGCCCGAGCGATAGAGGAGAAAGGGAAGTACACCACCCAAATCGACGACCAAACCATCGAACTCGACGAAGAATGCGTCGAGATCGTCGAGGAGGTCCCGGAGGGTTGGGAGAGGGAGACCTTCGAGGGAGGCGCCGTGTACCTGATGGTGGAGGTGGACGAGGAGCTACGTCTCGAGGGCCTGGCCAGGGAGGTCGTCAGGAGGGTCCAGGAGATGAGGAAGGAGTTGGACCTCGACATGGAGGAGCGTATCGACGTGTGGATCGAGACGGACGACGAGGAGATAGCGAGGGCCGTGGAGAAGCACATGGACTACGTGATGAGGGAGGTGCGTGCCGATTCCCTGTTTCTGAACGAATCACCGCCCGAGGAGGTCGACGCCGACAGGGAGTGGGACGTGGAGGGGTCCGAGTTGAGGATCGCCATCGTCCGACGTGCGGGATGACGACGACACCCCGCCCTGAGGGGTGATGACCGCCGTCGGGCCCGACCGCTCGACCTTTTTATCGGACCCACGTCCCGCCCCGGTCCGGGTGAATCCCGTGGCGGGCTCCGAGGAATCGGAGGCCGTGGATAAGCGGGACATAGCCATCCTCAGGACGATGGAAGGACTCAGCAGGGCGTTCGAGTGGATACCCGAGGATAAGCTACTCGAGAGGTTGCCCATGGACTACATAGAGCTGGCGAGGAGACTTCAGAAACTGGACAGGCTTAATCTGATAGACTACAAGTTCGTGCCCTATTTCGACACGTTCGCCGCCAGGATGAAGGAGAAAGGCTACGATACGCTGGCTCTATGGGACATGAAGAAGCACAACGTGTTCAAGGAACTCGGTACCGTGATAGGTGAGGGTAAGGAGGCCACGATACTGAACGCGAAGGATCCGGACGATGAATGGATAGCGATCAAACTCCACAGGTACCACGCTCCCGAGTTCAGACGGATAAGGAAGACCCTCGCCTACGCCGCCGTGAAGGCTAGGGGCGAGGAGCTGAACATCGAGGACCACAGGATAGACGTGCCAAGGGCCAAGGCTCAGGTGGAGATGAAGGTACTGGAGAGACTCAGCGAGCTCGACTTCCCGGTCCCGGGCCCCCGCTCCATCAACAGACACGCGGTGGCCATGGACATGATCGAGGGCGACGTGTCCGGTCTCCCGGCGCCCATACTCGCGAAGGTGAGACTGGAGAACCCCGAGGACGCCCTCGAGGTCATCCTCGAGGACTACAAGGACATGGTCCTCCAGGGCCACTATGTCCACGGGGACTTCAGCGAGCACAACGTGCTGGTCACCCCGGACGGTGAGCTGTACTACGTGGACTGGCCCCAGGCCGTCCCGATAGAACACCCATCGGCCCCTCAGCTGTGCTACAGGGATATAAGGAACATAATAAAGTACTTCGAGAGGAGATACAGGATGGATGTCCCCGATCCGAAAGAGGTTTACAACGAGATAAAAGACGACGTGAAGAGGATAATGGAAGAGAAGAGGAAAGAGTACGAGAAGTACAAGAAAGCGGCCCACAGGACGCTCAAGGCCATGGAAGAGAGCGCGGAGGGGAGGCCGGCGCGTGCGCCCGGACGTCGCCCGCATGAGAAGGACGGGGTTTCCCGAGGTCGTCATGGCAGAGGGTAAGGAGCCGGAGGAGGTGGAGAAGGCCCTCGAGAAGCTAGTCAAAGCGGACGGGATCGGGATAGCATCGAGGGTGGACGAAGACACCGCCGAATCCATCGACACGTCCTGGGCGCACGAGACCGAGTACGACCCGGTCGGAAGGGTGCTCGTGGTCAAGAGCGAGGGGTACGAACCGCCGTACCCGGACGCCAGACTCGCCGTCGTCACGGCCGGGACCTCGGACGAACCCTACGCCCGGGAGTGCGCCAAGATCGCGGAGGCCCTGGGCGCCGACGTGCTCCTGGAGAGGGACGCGGGGGTCGCCGGCCTCCACAGGCTCCTAACTTCCCTCCGACGCGTAGAACGGCACGACCCGCACGCCGTGGTGGCCGTCGCCGGGATGGACGGGACCATGCCCGTCGTGCTGGCCTCCCTCACGGACGTCCCGGTCATCGGCCTGCCCACGCCCACGGGCTACGGGATCGGGGGCTCCGGCGAGGCCGCCCTCAAAGGGATGCTACAATCGTGCGTCCCCGGTCTCCTCGTCGTCAACGTCGGAAACGGCGTCGGAGCCGCCGCGGCCGCCCTCAGGATCGCCAGAATAGCGACGACCGAACGGCGGAAGAACCGGTAAAACCCAGGCCTCACCATCCGATCCCGCGGGCGCGGCCACCGGCTCGACCCTCGTCGACAGGCCGGTCGGGGCCAACTTCACGATCAGGGACGGCGTTATCAGCTCCAACCTGTGAACGGAACCGTCCTCCCCCTCGTAGAGCACGACATCACCCACGACGCCCATGAACCTACCCTCCACCTCGAAGTAACACACGTTCCCGGCCTCCCAACCCACCACGTCGAACCTGCCCCCCTCGTCAGGGCCCACGAAGAACACGGACGGCCCCACCTCGACGCGGGCCACCGGCTTCTTCACCTCACCCTCCACCACGAAGACGGCCTCCGGGCCCCCGGGCGCCAACCACACCACGGCATCCCTACACACGGATACCGGGCCGGCGACGTCGCCCAGCACCTCCACCACGTATCCCCTCACGGCGACCATCAGACCGTTCCCGGCGTAGAGGGACACCCCCTCAACGTCCCCCACCTTCGACATCCTGACGGGTCCCGTCGGACCCAGGACGTACGGCGTCGAAACGTCCCCGTCCGACACCAAGAGCACGTTCCCACGGACGCAGACGGGCCTACCCGGGAGCCTCGCGCTCCTCACCACCTTACCGTCGACCACCTCCACGACCCACGTCTCGTCCCCGACGGCGAACACGTAACTATCACCCACCACCCACGACGGACCGACGGGACCCCTACACGTCAGCAGCTCCACGTTCTCACCCGAGATCACGACCGGCCAGGACACCTTGCCGTTAATTTTGTAAACGTAAACGTTTCCATCACCGTCAACAGCGACCACCACGTCGCCGAACAGGAACCCGTGACCCCCCGGTAACGCTCCACCCTCGTCCGGCCTCGAGACACCGGCCGGAAGCACCTCGAAAGCCGCCGGCCCCTCATCGGTCTCGACCACCACGAACCGACCGGAGACCGAAACCCCCGAGGGTCTCCCGGGGAGCCCGTAGACGTAAGCGGCGTCCCCGTACACGAACACCACGGAATCCCCCGACAGCGCCACCTTCACGTCCCCGACGCTGCACTTCACCTCCGCACGTTCCAGACCCGAGGGCGAAGCGACGTACACTAGACCCGAGTCGGTGACCAAGACGGATCCCATCAACCCGATCACACGCCCTTCGATCCTACCCAGCGGCACCGGCCTATCATCCGCGCACCAGACGACCTCACCGTCGGGAAACACGGAAACCTCTACGTTCCAAGCACACGGCCTCACTATCCCCCCGCTCGTAACCTCCACCGCCATGTGGTTCGACAGCTCCAGGTAGGGCCCGCAGGCCGCTTCGGGCCTACCGTCGATCGTGAACACCGCCACCCCCGAACCGGACACCACGACCACCTTCCCGTCCTCGAAGGCGAAGTACGGGTGACCATCGGTGTCGCCCGAGGCGCAGGGGGCGACTATCCCGGACGGACCCACCTCGTACGCCCTGTACCCGGAATCCCCCTCGCACACCAGCACACCGTCGCACAGGGCCAGCGGTCTCCCAGGTACCGTGAACTCCGCCACGGAGCCATCGGGCCTGACCTCCACCACCTCGGAGAGAGACCCCTCCTCGAAGACCGCGACGACTACCCCGTTCACCACGGCGGAAACCTTCGGCCTCACGACACCCGAAGGGGTAACCTCGACGATCTCCGGTCCCTCGGGGGTGTTCACGACGACCAAATCCTTCCTGACCTCGAGCACGGGCCCCGGTAGGGTGTAAACGCAGAGCGAGCCACCGTCCGTCAGCACGGCGAGGTTGAAGAACACGGCGAGCGTCCACAGATGACCGTCCGGGCCCGTGAACATCGAGACGGCGTCGGGATCGCGGCACGAGAACGTCTCATCGACCAGGTACACGGACACGCCCCGGGCTTCCCTCACCACGACCAGGAAACCGTCGCTCATCGACTTGAACAGGACGCCGAGCCCGGGCGTCGTGAGGACACGGATGGGTCGCGTCGGCACGTCGGGCTCCCCGACGATGTAAACCGTGTCGTTCACGTCGAACGCGTAGAGCGTCCCCGGGGGACCCTCGCACGAGGACGAGGGTCGGATCAAACCCCGGTACTCCACGGCCAACACCTCGACGCGGTCTCCCTCCCTGACGGCGACGAACGGTCCGGAGGCCCCCAACGGCGTCCCAGGTAAATCGCCCTCGAACCCCGGTTTCAGGTCCTCGTCGATCGTGAGCACGTGAGGGCCCTTTCCGGCCGGTAGGAGGAAGTACCTGGCCCCGTCCAGCGTCGGGGAGGCGTACGCCGGTGGGGATCCGTCCCAGGGGTACGGGACCGCCTCGTTCCCTCCGTTGTAAACTAGGTACCCTTCGATGACGGCATGGGGAAGGTTAGGATCGTAGTCCGGTGGATATCCGTAGTAACCCTCGTATGAGGTCACACTCTCGAAGGTGATCGCCGTCACGGGAGTGATGGTCGTGAAGGTGAGGAAGAGTGCGATGAACGCTGCCGACTTGCGCACACCGTCCGTCCCCCGCCCGCGCGTTAGGACGCCCGAACGTTATCGGTTACATCGAGGCGTCAAAATGATTTCGTTGAGGGGGCATCCATAGGGTTGAACGTCGACGTCGGAGAACTGCGCACCCTCGGTGACGTTGAGAGGTTCGTGGGGATGGAAGAGAGGGTCGTGAAATCGGGCACCGGTGGGTCTTGTCGTGAGAGAATCGAGGATTTTCTTGTGATGGAAAAACCCTCTGAATCTACTTACATACCGCTGACCATGGTGGGACGATGCCCGGGGTGTGGTGATTATCACAGGGGAAAGAGGTGCCCCAGGTGTGGGTCAACATTATCTAAAAGCAAACTGTATCCATCCTACGGCGGAAAAGGCGGACACACCCTTTTCGTCCTCGAAAAGTACGACTGGGACACTTGGAAAGCCGTTAGGAGGATCGGCAGGGAACTCCGACGCCGCGATAAGGCGTTCGGCATAGCCGGGATGAAAGACAAGCGTGCGGTCACCTCTCAGCGCGTCACGGTTAGGGGTGTCCCCCCGGAGGCGTTGCGGAGGATCGACGTGAAGGACATCGTGGTCACGCCGTTGGGCAGGGTGCGGAGGAAACTGAGGCCGGGGGACCTGTGGGGGAACAGGTTCGTCATCACGGTACGGGATGCCGACGTGGACGCGCTGGAGACGGCGATCCATGTCATCAAGGATCTAGGGGGCGTTCCCAACTTCTTCGGCGTTCAAAGGTTCGGAAGCCGTCGACCGGTGACCCACGTGGTGGGGAAGTACGTGGTGAAGGAGGACTGGGAGAGAGCGATCTACGAGTTCCTCACCATGGAGTTCCCCCGCGAGTCCGAGGATGCGATAAGGGCCAGGAGGTGGTTGAGGGAGAATTGGGGGGATTTCGAGGGAGCCTTGGAGGTGTTCCCCAGGTTCCTCGACTACGAGAGGGAGATCTTGGAACACCTGGCGAGGTACCCGAACGACTACGTCAACGCGTTCAGGAGGCTCCCCTACTGGATCAGGCGGATGTTCGTGCACGCGTACCAGTCCTATCTTTTCAACAGGATATTGAGCGAAAGGATGAGGAGGGGACTCCCCCTGGGGGAACCCGTGGAAGGGGACATCGTCAGGAACGGGTTACCCACGATCCCACTCCCGGGTTTCAGGACGGAGCTCGCCGACGGGGAACCGGGTGATATCGAGAGATCCGTGTTGGAGGAGGAGGGCGTGGAACCCTCGGACTTCGAGATCCGTAGCATGCCCGAGATATCGGCGGGAGGTGACAGGAAGCCGGCGCTCCTCCGCGTCCACAGGCTGTCGGCGGAGGTCATCGCGGACGACGTCTACGTCGTAACGTTCTCGCTGCCCAGGGGTGGCTACGCCACGTCCTTTCTCAGGGAGTTGATGGGGCCGGAGGGCGTGTACGCCGACTAGTACCTGTAGTACCTAGTACCTGTAGTACGCCGCGCTACCGCAGTTCTCGCAGATGCCGGCGAACGGCAACTTCTTGTGCCTCTTGACGGCCTCCTCGTACTCCTCCTTGTTGCATCTGGGGCACACTATCGACGGGTCCATGGGGGACACTATGGGTACGTGTGAACTCTTTACCAAGGTCGTATCACCCCCTCCGCCCTTCTCCTCTCATGAGGACCGCGCCCGATGGGGGGTTTAGGAGGTTATGGAAGTGCTCGAGAGGCTGATCCGGGGAGAGAACCTGTCCAGGGACGAGGCCAGAAGGCTCATGGACCTGATGGTGGGCGGGGAACTCTCCGACGTCAAAGTCGCCGGCATTCTCGTCGCTCTACGCTGCAAAGGTTACCACCCCGAGGAGATAGCCGGCTTCGTCGAGGGGATGCTGGAGCACGCGGTCAAGGTCGACCCGGACGTCGACACCCTGGTGGACACCGCCGGAACCGGGGGCGACGCCCTCGACACGTTCAACGCGAGCACCCTGGCCGCCTTCACGGCCGCGGTCCACGTGCCCGTGGCCAAGCACGGGAACAGATCCGTCACCAGCGAGTGCGGTAGCGCCGACCTCATCGAGGCCCTCGGTATACCCTTGGAACTGGACGCGGCGACGGTCGAACGGTGCATCGAGGAGATCGGCTTCGGGTTCATGTTCGCACCGGCCTTCCACCCCGCCATGAAGAACGTCATGCCCGTGAGGCGAGAATTGGGCATCAGGACGGTTTTCAACGTCCTAGGCCCGCTCACGAACCCCGCCAGGCACAGGATCACGGGACAGGTGGTCGGCGTTTACTCCCCAGGCCTACTGGATCTGGTCGCCGAGGCGCTCGCCGAACTGGGCGTGAGGAGAGGACTGGTCGTCTACGGGCGGGACGGTGTGGACGAACTCTCGGTCACGTGCGAGAACGTGATCGTGTACGTGGAGAACGGTGAGGTGGAGGACAGGGTCGAGGTAAGCCCCGAGGACTTCGGTCTGGATAGGTTCGGGCCCGAGGACGTGGCGGGAACTCCCCCCGAGGAGGCCGCCGAGGAGGCCGAGGAGATCCTCTCCGGGGCCAGGGATCCGGACGATCCCAAGGTGCAGATGACGGCGTTCAACGCCGGCGCCGCGCTGTACGTGGGGGAGGTCGTGAACTCCCTCGAAGATGGCGTCGAAAAGGCCCTCGACACGCTGGAGTCCGGGGAGCCCTGGCGGATAGTCGACGGGGTGCGTGAGATTTGCGAGAGCTCGAGGTGAACTTCGTATCCGACACGTGTACGGAACTGCTCAGGAAAGCCATCATAAAGGCCGATGATATCAGGAGAGGGGAGAAAGAGAGGGTCTCCTACGTGGTCGAAGAGCGGTCGCTGAGGGTCGGGGACGAGCCCACGTTCTTCGAGGTGGTCTCCGGGGAGGCTGGGAAGCTGCTGGGACTCGACGAGGCTATCCGTGTGGTGTTCAACGACCCGGCCGTGGCGGAGACCGAGAGGTGCTGCTTCATGGACAAGATAGAGTTGGCGAGATCGCTGGCGGAGACGCTGATCGAAGGGGACACCGAGGGGTTCGTGGAGGAGGTGAAGGGACTCCCGAAACACGCCCTCCTGGAGTTCTCCGGTGACCCCAGGTACGAGCCCGTGGCCCTGGTGCCATCCCCCGTTTAGCGACGCCTGGAGAACGCCGCGGCCGTCGAGATCACCAGCGCCGCGCACGACAACGCCCAGAGGCCCACGGAGGGTTTCCACTCGAACCTCACCCAGGTCGGCCCGGGTACCTTCAGGAGCAACATGTTGGCGATGCCGCCGACCCTGACGCCTCGCTCGGGCTCCCACAGTGGGAAGTAAGGCACCGAGACCCACACGTACCCCGAGCCATCCACCCTGAACCTACCGTGCTCCACGGTCACGTGGACGGGTTTCACCCTTCTCTTCGGCAACATCTTGACGGCGTCGACCGGTCTACACCTGACCACCCGCACGCCGTCCACGACCTTCTCGGTGACACCGGTGGCTTCCCTGTCCAGCACTATGATCTCCCTCACACCGTACCTCTTCAGCAGCTTGATCTCCCTCTGACGGATTGGTGGGTGCGACTTCACCACGACCTCGGGGTGGACCGTTCTCACCAGCCTGCACGATGGATCCGAGGTGAACGCGTAGGCGGGACATACCCTGGGGCTGAAGTCCGCCAGCATGCAGAACCTCATGTACGCGTACTTACCTCCCAGGAACACGCTCTTGACGCCGTCGACGAGTTCGTAGCCCAGATGGGGATGGAACCTGTAGACGCGCACGTACCTGAACCTGGCCACGGGGTGAACTCCCAGCCTGTGGAGGGACGCCACCGTCCACTTGGCGTAGGGTTTGTGCCTGGCGTCCACGACGAGGTACTTGACGCCCAACACCGAGCCTATCTTGAGGGCGTCGACGATGTCGTTCCTCTTGAAGGCCCGCTTGTACTCGATTATCGCCGTCCTTATCGGGGTACCCTCCCTGAACCAGCCGAACACCGCGGGTTTACCCGTGATGTAGGGTTCCATCCCCCACATGGCCCTGTATCCTATCGTGGCGACCCTGTCCCAGCGTCCCGCGTGGTGGGCCACGTACTCCAGTCCCGCCAGCTCCGCCTTGGTGTAGTGTACGGGCCTGTAGGCGTACTTCATCCCCTCGTAGGCGTCCACCCCGGTGGCCGCGACGAGGAGACCCGCCAGCAGGATCCACGGGAGGCCCTTCCTCCTCATGGCGTCGACGGCGAGACCCGCCACGGCGCAGAGGAGGGGAGCCGTGAACATGAGGGCCCACTTGGGTTCGAAACCCACCTTCATCATCTCGTGGGTCAACGGCGGCACGTGGTCCATAGATACGATGTAGGCGATGAGGAACGTCAAGGCGATGGGTAAGAAGGCCCGGAACCGGCGTTTAAGTCCCAGGAGCACCCCCGTCACTCCGAGGGCCACCTGTACGGCGCCCACGTACTTACAGTACCTTGTCTTCCAGTAGTAGGGGACGAAGACCTCCCAGGGCTCGTGGACGGAGGACATGTGGATCCACCATTTGGGCTTGGTCGTATACGAGTACGTGTCGTAGTGCAGCGCCGGGTAGAGCCACCAGGCGGTTATCGCCAGCCCCAGGGCCACGGCCACTGGATTCCAGACGAAACCTGGTAGATCCTCGACGAGTTCGGGGTACCTGTCCTTGACGACGGCCGAAGTCACGGCGTTTAAGCCCCTGACCAACACGTAGAACCCGATCAGGGCCACCGCGGCGGCGCCGGACCCGTGGTGCATCAGGAGCGTGGCCGCGAGCGCCAACGAAAGCACGCCCGCGTACCGTAGCCTCCTCCAAGGCCTCTCGAACAGGGCCACCGTCAGGGGGACCACGAGGACGAGGAACGGGACCGCGGCCACGGTTGGGATCCTACCCTCGGTGAACGTGATCTCGATGTGGTTGTAGGCCGTTTGATACAGGATGCCCGCCGCCAGCGCCCCGACGGGTGAAGCTCCCAGGAGTCTCGCGGCGGCGTACACCGCGGGGCCGGCCAGCGCGTAGAAGAACCAGATCACCCACTTCCAGGACGTTAGAACGTCGATACCCAACGCCTTGGAGATCGCGGCCGAGAGGAAGTAGACGCCGGGCGGGTAGTACCACAGGAACGGGTAACCGCAGTACCAGTACTCGGACCATTTCGGGTAGGGATAGTCCCCCATGGACCAGAATCTCTCCAGCATCCAAACCTTCGTCATATGTCCCCTGGCGTCCGCACCGCTCGGGAACTCGTTCCACCCGTACTTCAGGGCTGGGGACGCCACCGCCGCCCCGATCGCGAACGTCAAGAGCGCGAAGATCACGTCCCTCTTGTCGGGTACCTCCACCCACCCCCCGCGCGTTCCCGTCGGGGTCCCCGGACGTCCGTTTATAAGGCACGCCCTCAATTCAAAATTTACTTAACATTGAAACACAATTTGAAGCCGGGGGGAGTTACCCACGCGCGTCCTGTTGGTGAACCCCCCGGCCACGGACTACGTGGCCGAAGTCCTGGGCGTCAGGACGTTCCCCGTGGGACTGGTACACCTCGCCGCCTACCTGAGGGAGAAAGGCTTCGACGTGCGGATCTTGGACTGTCCCGCCGAGGGGATCGGACCGGGGGAACTGAGGTCGGCGGTGAAGGGGTACGACGCGGTCGGGTTCACGGCCACGACCCCCGCCGCCCCCAGCGCGTACCGGGCCGCCCGTGAGGTTCGCGACGTCGTCGACGTTGTTTTCCTCGGCGGTCCGCACCCGACCTTCATGGACGAGGAAGCCGTGAGGGAATCCGGAGCCGACTTCGTCGTGCGCGGCGAGGGTGAGATCACGACCGTCGAAGCCCTGGAAGCCTTCGATACGTGGGGTGAACCCGATCTATCGGACGTCAGGGGGATAACGTACCCCGTCGACGGTAAGGTGGTGCGGAACCCGGACAGACCACCAATCGAGAACCTGGACTCCCTCCCTTTACCAGCCTACGATTTGATCGACATCGACGCGTACGCCGTCGACGGTAAGAGATTCGTTCCTGTCGTGACCAGTAGGGGATGTCCCTTCGGCTGCGCGTTCTGCGCGTCGTCCAGGATGTTCGGGAGAAGATGGAGGGGCAGGAGCCCGGCACGGGTGGTCGAGGAGATAGTCATGCTCGTCGAGGAGTTCTCGGTGAGGCGCGTGGAGATAGTGGACGACGTGTTCACACTCAACAGGAAGAGGGCCAGGGAGGTCTGCAAGGGTCTCAGGGAGGAGGGGGTCGACGTGCCTTGGGATTGCTCTTCCAGGGCCGACACGGTGGACCCGGACCTGGCCAAGGAACTGTCCAGATCGGGATGTGAGACCGTGTACATAGGGGCGGAGTCCGGGGACGATGAGACCCTAGAGCGTATAGGAAAGGGAATAACGACGTCCGACGTGGTATCGTGCGTTAAAACGCTCAAGAACGCGGGGCTGAGGGTGGTTGCGTCGTTCATCATAGGGTTCCCGTGGGAGGACCGGAAGGACGTGAGGAGGACCGTGAAGTTCGCCAAGAGGTGCGGCGCCGACTACGCCCAATTCACTATCTTGACCCCCTACCCGGGAACCCCGATGTTCGAAGAGTTGAAACGTGAGGGGTTGATAGAAACGTTCGATTGGTCCAAGTACACGACGGTGGACCCGGTTATCAGAACGAAGCATCTTACGAGCAAGGACCTATCTTTATTGATAAAGTACGCGTACTTATCCTTCTACGCCGACCCGAGGTTCCTCATCAAAAGGCTGTCGGAAGGGGATGTATTTCTTATTAAGAAAATTTTAAAAGAAGCTCCTAAAACGCTTTTGAGAGCCGTACTAACAGCGTTTAATAAAGGGTTCGGGAGGTGACACCTTTGACCCGGATAGCCAGGTTCATCTCCTTCCTCAACAGGTTCTTAGAGTCGAAACCTGGCAAAAAGATAATGGAAGCAGCGGTGAAAAGATGCGATAAATGTGGTGACTACAGGATAAAGGTGGCTTTGGACTACCTGTACGGGGATAGAGAGGAGGCGTGTAGAGGGTGCAGACTGCTGGCCAAGTCGATCAAGGTAATGGTAGAGAAAGGCGCCAAGAGGCTCGGCGTCGAGGAAGAGAAACTCAGGGAGTGCCTGGCCCTCGATTCCTATAGGCGCGGCGTCACCGTGACGATCCAAGGGATAGCCAAGTACGGCGTCAGGAAGCCCTTCGTCCCCTCCGCCCCGTACCTGGTCGTGTGGGACGTCACAGGCCTGTGCAACCTCAGGTGCAAGCATTGCTACTCGAACGCCGGGAAACCCGCGCCGGGCGAGCTCGACACGGAGGACGCGTTGAGGGTCATCGAAAGACTATCCGAATGGTGCGTGCCCGGGTTGGCATTCTCCGGCGGAGAACCCCTCATGAGGGACGACTTCTTCGAGCTGGCGGAAGCGAGCTCCGACGAGGGCATGTTCACGGCCCTGGCCACCAACGGGACGCTCATAGACAGGGAAACCGCCGAGCGGCTCGAGGCGGCCGGCGTGGAGTACGTCGAGATAAGCGTCGACGGGGCGAGGCCCGAGACCCACGACGGTTTCCGAGGCGTAGAGGGGGCCTGGGAGAAGGCCGTCGAGGGCGTGAGGAACTGCGCCGAGACCGACATGATGACGGTGATCGCCTTCACGGTCCACAAAGGGAACTACCGTGAGTTACCGGAGGTCCTCGACATGGCCGAGGAACTCGGAGCGGACGGCGTCGCGGTGTTCAACTTCATTCCAACGGGCAAAGGGAGGTTCGCCAGGGAACTCGACCTCACGCCGGAGCAAAGGGAAGAGGTCCTGAAGATACTCGTCGAGGCCGCCCTCGAGCGCGACATAATGGTCTACTCAACGGCCCCGCAGATGGCGAGGGTTAGCCTTCAGTTGATGGAGCGGGGGGAGACGGAGGGCGTCGCCTACGGGACGCACTTCTACGCGGGCGACGTGTCCGGGTTCGCCTCGCTCATCGAGTTCATGGGCGGGTGCGGCGCGGGCAGGTTCCTGATGGCGATAGAACCGGACGGTTCCGTCCAGCCCTGCGTGTTCATGCCGGTGAAGGTGGGGAACGTGCTCGAGGACGATCTGGAGGAGCTCTGGGAGAACGAGGTTATGTGGGCGTGCAGGGACAGGGACGCCCTCAGGGGTCCCTGCGGCGCTTGCGAGTTCCGGTACGTATGCGGCGGGTGTAGGGCCAGGGCCTACGCGATAGAAGGGGACGTGAGAGGGAGCGACCCGGGGTGCCTGCACGCGGTGGAGCTCACCTCCTCCTCGCCAGGAGGGCGTTGATACCGTCCACGAACGCCTCCAAGCTCGCCACCACTATGTCCTCCCTCGTGGACCCGGAGTGGACCACCTCACCCGTCTCCGGGTCCCTCAGCTTCACGTCCACGTGGGTGATGGCGTCGGTGCCGCCCGTGAGCGCCTCGGCCCGGTACTCCACCAACTCGAACTCCAATCCCTGATCCCGCAGGGCCCTCTCCAGCGCCTTGATGGTAGCGTCCACGGGACCCACTCCGGTCGAGGCCGCTTCCCTCCTCGATCCGTCCAGCTCCACTATCACGGACGCCGTGGGTATCGTCCTCTTCCCGGTGACCGTCGTGAAGTCCTCGACGTCGATGAACCGCTCGGACGGCCTCCCCAGGACGTCCTCGGCTATGGCCCTGAGGTCCGCCTCGGTGACGCGCTTACCCCTGTCGCCCAGCCTCTTGACGCGCTTGAATATCTCCACGAGCTGCTCCTCGTCCACCTCTATCCCCATCTCCTCCAGCTTCTTCCTGATCACGCTCGTGCCCGCGTGCTTACCCAGGACGAACCTCCTCTCCCTACCGACCTTCTCCGGCGGTATCGGCTCGTACGTCCTCTCGTCCTTCAGGAGGCCGTCGGCGTGTATCCCCGACTCGTGGGTGAAGGCGTTCTCACCCACGATCGCCTTGTTGGGGGGCACCCTAACACCGGTCAGCCTCTCCACGAGCTTGGAGACCTCCGGCAGCCGCTCCATCTCTATCCCCGTGTCCACGCCATACAACTCCTCCAGCACCACCACGACCTCCTCGAGGGCCGCGTTACCCGCCCTCTCCCCGATCCCATTCACGGTCACGTGGACCTGCTCAGCGCCGGCCCTGACCGCCGCCACGGAGTTGGCCGTCGCCATCCCGAGATCGTCGTGACAGTGAACGCTCAGGACGACGCCGTCCAACCCGTCGACGAGCCTGGAAACGGCCAGGTACATGGCCTCGGGCGCCATCACGCCCACGGTGTCGTTGTACCCGACGCGCTCGGCCCCCGCCTCCACGCAGGCGTCGAACACCTCCAACAGGTAATCGAGATCCGTCCTGGTACCGTCCTCGGACGACATCTCCACGACGAGCCCATGGTCTCTCGCGTACTCTATGACCTCCGCGGCCCTCTCCGGAACTTCCTCTGGTTTCATGTTGAGCTTCTTCCTGACGTGCACTTCCGACGTGGGAACGACCACGTGCACGGAGTCGGCGTCGGCTTCGAGGGCCGCGTCGACGTCCGATTCGACCATCCTGGTCATGCTACAGACCTCGGCGTCGACCTCCGCGGCTATCCGTCGGATGGCTTCCCTCTCACCCTCGCTGGCGGCGGCGAACCCCGCCTCTATCACGTCGACGCCGAGCTCGTCCAACGCCACGGCTATCCGTAGCTTTTCCTCGGGGGTCAGGGCGACTCCGGGTGTCTGCTCGCCGTCACGTAGCGTTGTATCGAAGACCCTGACCTCCTCGGGCAGACGAGCGTCGCTGTTGGCCTCACGCAGGAGATCCCGTACGACGGATAAAGCGATCCCCCACGGCACATACCCCCTCTGACGGTCCGGCGCGACCCGGGGTCCCGTTTTAACCTTCCGGACCCGGATCCGAGGGCGCGCAACCTATTTATCCGCGGTTCGAGAGGGTCAGCCGACGGGGAAGGGAGCCGCGGCAGCTCAGCCTGGTTAGAGCGCGGGACTTGTAATCCCGTGGTCCCGGGTTCAAATCCCGGCCGCGGCTCCAAACCGAGAATCGTTATTAATTCTAAAACGATCGTACGGGAGGTGACGAGAAGAAGACTCAAGCCCGCTCCTTCCACCTGAACACGACGTCCGTTCCGTCCACCTCCTCCTCGAGTTCCACCACGTCCTTGCCCTCCATCCGCAGACCCTCGAGCACCAGGCCCTTCGTCACCGTGCACCTCGCTTCCACATCCGCGTGTTCCCAGCCCAGCACCTCCAGGCAGTTGGTCAACCTCACCGAACTGTCCTCGACCGAGTACCCCGTGTACAGGCCCAGCCTCCTCCCGACCTCGAGGGCGCCTTCCAGGTTCTCTGGGAGGTCGTCGATGGCCTTCATTATCCGAACCACCTGAGCACCCACCTCCATCATCAGCGGTTCCCAGGCCTCCCCAAGATGTCTTATCGCCGCCATCCTGGCGGAACTTAATAATATGAACGACGTCCTCCTATCGTCTGGCATCTCCTGTATAACATCATTCCGGATGACTTCCAACTCCGTTTCCACATCTCTCAAAATCCGCCCCCCCCCCGACCGTCGGGGCCGGACAAATATTTTCCGAAACGGGTTAAACCGGATCGATACTATACGTTTCTGATCCACGGATTTTTTCCTCAGATAATCGGCTAACGGATGTACAAAAAGGTATTCCCGAACGGAACCCGGTGAGTCGAGGTGAGACACCGCCCCGGTAATCCACCGATCCGTATATAATCTCTCCTATATATGGGGAACACAGGGGGTGACCCGTCGTGAAGGTCACGTGGCTGGGTCACGCGGCTTTCGAGGTGGAACTGGACGGCGTCAACATCCTGGTGGACCCGTTCCTGAGCGGTAACCCGAAGGCGGCCAAATCACCCGATGAAGTGGAACCCGACCTGGTGCTAGTCACGCACGGTCACGGCGATCACCTGGGCGACGCGATCGACATCTGCAAGAGGACTGGCGCTACGCTCGTCGCCATCTACGAGATCGCGGTCTACGCCCAGTCTCAAGGTGTGGAGAACGTCGAGGAGATGAACATCGGAGGCACCATAGAGGTGGAGGGCCTTGAGGTAGTACAGGTACCGGCGCTGCACTCATCCGAGATAGTCGAGGACGGCGAGATAGTCGCCGGTGGCACGCCCACGGGCTACGTGGTGATGGGTTCCGACGGCTCGTTCTACCACGCGGGCGACACCGGCGTGTTCAAGGACATGGAGATCATCGGCGAGCTTTACGAGCCCGAGGTCGCCATGCTACCCATAGGAAGCAGGTTCACGATGGGACCGAAGGAGGCGGCACTGGCGGTGGAGCTAATCGAGCCCGAGGTAGTGATCCCGATGCACTACGGGACCTTCCCACCCATAGAGGTGGATCCGGAGGATTTCGTGAAGGAAGTCGAGAAGAGAGGCGTCGACGTTGAGATCGTGGTCCTAGAGCCGGGTGAAACCTGGGAGGGTTAAACCGCCCTCACCAACACCCTCATCACCCTCGTCACGGCCAGCGATAACACGATACCCGTGACGAAGGCCACGACCAGGACCGCCAGAAGGCCTCCCTTGGCCGCGTAAACCATCGACAACAATCCCAAGGCCGTGACCACGGTACACGCCAGGAACGCCCACACGCGAAGCCTCTTCGATCCACCCAACACGTCCCGGACCAGGCCGTGGAACCCGGCCCGCCACGGGACGAAGAAACCAGCGGCGGCGGCCACCCCCCAGGCCAACGCGACGGTCACGGGTGTGGCTCTGGTCGCCACGATCACCGAGAGGAGGATCGCCGGGATCCCAGCCCCGATCGTCATCCCGATGAAAGCCCTCTCCGCTTTCCTCTTCGCCCGCTCCTTATCGATCAACGACGGCACCGGAACAGGCCTCAAGGTGACGTCGAGGACCCACGTGACCTCCCCATCGCCCGCTATCCTCCGCCTCAACCTCTCCACGACGGTCTTAGCGTCCTCCTCGCTTCCCTCGACCCCCACCTCTATCCTGTCCATCCTCCTGAACATCCCCATGGACCTCCTGAAACCGTAAGCGGTGGCACCCTCGACCCCCGTATCCTCGAGGGCCTTCCTCAACTCCTCCTCCAGATCACCCACGTCGTCGGCCTCCCATCTCGCCTTCAGTCTCTCCCACGCTCTTTCCGCCGCCTCGCCCACCCTGATCTTCATCCTCAACACACCCTCGGGACTGGATCCCCGACGGGCTTCTCCAGCAGCGTCCTACCGCCTATCTCGGTCTCCAACTCGACTCGGGGAGGACCCTCCTCGACCCTGCCTATGATCTCGGCCTCCTTACCCCTGCCAGTCGATCTAACGGCGGCCAGCACGTCCTCGGCGTCCTCCTCGGGCACCACCATGACGACCTTACCCTCGTTGGCGACCTGCAGCGGGTTGACACCGAGCATGTCCCCGAGGATCCTCACTTCCTCCTTCATCGGTATCCTCTCCTCCTCGATGATCATCCTGACACCAGCCTTTTCCGCCATCTCGTTGAGGGCCCCCGCGAGCCCGCCCCTGGTAGGGTCCTTCATCGCCTTGACCTCCCCGGCGTCCAAAGCCGCCTCCACAACCTCCCAGACGGGCCCCACGTCCGACTCGACGTCGGCGTCCAACCCCTGTCTGACCGCGAGTATCGTCATACCGTGGTCACCGACCGTCCCCGACACTATGATCACGTCCCCCGGCTCCGCCCCGTCGTCCCTCACCAGTTCCTTGATCCTGCCGACCCCGGTCGTCGTCATGATCACGTCGACGTCCGAGGACCCCAACACCTTCGTGTCGCCCGCTATCAGATGGGCCCCGACTTCCTCCAAGACCTCGTTGACGGACCGGTAGTACCTCTCCAGGTCCTCGACGGGTGTCCCCTCCCTCACGACCAGCGAGCACGCCATGGCGACGGGTTCCGCGCCCATGACGGCGAGATCGTTGACGGTACCCGCCGCGGCCAACGCCCCCACGTCGCCCCCGGGGAACACCGGGGGATCCACCGTGTGGGCGTCCGTCGTCAGGACCATCTCACCTTTCACGCTGGGGAAGGTGCCGCCGTCGTCTAGATCGTCCAACCTCACGCTGCCCTCGCCTCGCATCGTTATCTGCGGCAGGAGCACCTCTCTGATCAGTTTCTCCGTGTATTCGCCCCCGGCACCGTGCTCCGGGGTGATCCTGTCCTCGGGCATGGCGTCACCTCCGGTGATGTTTATACGAGGGTCCGGGTCCGGACCGCGAACGAGAGGGGGTGTAGTCCATGGGAGTGTGGCACGGTAGGTCGCTAAGGAAACCAACGGGAGGCAGGATCAGACCCCACAGGAAGAAGAGGAAGTTCGAGATGGGCAACCCGCCCACGGAAACCCTGGTGGGCGAGGAGAGGAGGATCAAGGAACGGAGGGGCATGGGAGGGAACGTGAAGAAGGGCCTGAAGTACGCGACGCACGCGAACGTGGCCGACCCGGAGACCGGCGAGGTGAAGTGCGTCAGGATCGAGGAGGTGGTGAAAAACCCCGCGTCCCAGTACTACGAGAGACACGGTGTGATAACCAAGGGGGCCATAATCCGGACCGAGCTGGGCCTGGCCAAGGTGACCAACAGGCCGGGGCAGGAGCCGGTCGTCAACGCCGTCCTGATAGAGAAGGAGGAAGAGGAGGAGTGAGCGTCACCCCAGTAGCCTCCTCTCCAACCCCTCAAGGCCCTCTCCCGTTTTGACGCTCACCGCGAACACGTCGGCCGACGGGTTGATCTCCTCGGCCGCCTCGACCAGAGCGTCCACGTCCACCCCGCACGCCTCCGCGAGGTCGATCTTGTTCACAACGATCACGTCGGCCGCCTTGACTATGGCCGGGTGCTTGGGGATCACGTCCTCACCCTCGGTCGCGGACACCACGAGAACACGTTCGTGCATCCCCAGCGGGAAGTCCGTGGGGCACACGAGATTGCCCACGTTCTCCACGAACAACACGTCCACGTCGTTCAGGTCCACCTCCTCGCTAAGGTGCTCCAGCCCGTGTTCCACCAGGTGAGCGTCCAGGTGGCACTCACGACCCGTGTTGAGACCGACCACGGGCACGTTTAGCTTTCTATACCTTTCCTCATCGTAATCGCTAACGACATCACCAGCGAGTACCGCGAAGGAAACGTCTGGGTTCCTCTTGATTAATTCCTCGACAAGCGCCGTCTTCCCCGATCCTATGGACCCCATGACCTCTATCCCTTTGATCCCGTGATCCTCGAGGAGCCTTCTCACGTCCTCGGCCAGCCTCCTGTTGGCCTCGATAAGGTTCTCCATCACGTCCACTTCCTCGACCTTGTGCAACGGATCACCCCTTTTCGACCTCCATGGACACGACCGTGCATTCGTCCCCGCTCACGATCTCGAAGTCGCGGGAACCGCACTCGGGACACCTCTCCCCGAGGAGGGCGGCCAGGTCGGACCCGAAGACCGAGTGTAGGGCGGGATCGTCCCCCTCGACGCGGGCCTCCCACTCGTGCCCGCACTCCTTGCACCTGAACACGCCGGGCACGGTCTCGAGCTTGAAGGACGCGCCCTCCGCGGGGGTGCCCTCGGAGAGTACCTCGAGACAGAACTTCAACTGTTCCGTATTCACCATCGTGAGTTCCCCTACCCTTATTTCGACCGACAGGATTTTCGACGCGCCCTCCCTCTCCGCGACCTCGAGGACCGTGTCGATTATCATCTGAGCGAGGGATAGCTCGTGCGTGAGCGATCACCCCCACCGGGGATGTTCCGAGCTTGCCCGGGAAACTCGTGTTGATAGGGGCCGGTCCCGGTGACCCGAAGCTGCTGACGCTGAGGGCCGTCGAGGCGCTCAGGGAGGCGGACGTCGTTTTGAAGGATAGGCTGGTCCCGGACGCCGTGCTCGAGGAGGCCGGGTGCGAGGCCGAGGTCGTCGACGTGGGTAAGAAGCCGGGCGGTGGAGGTTGGACGCAGGAGGAGATCAACGAGAAGATCGTCGAGGAGGGCTCCAAGGGTAGAACCGTGGCCAGGCTGAAGAGCGGGGATCCGCTCGTGTTCGGCAGGGGAGCCGAGGAGATAGAGGTGGCGTTGGAGGCCGGCATGGAGGTGGAGGTGGTCCCGGGGGTCACCTCCGCCATAGGGGTGCCTTCAAGCGTGGGCCTCCCACTCACCCATCGCAGGTACGCGTCCAGCTTCGCCGTGGCCACGGGACACGAGGATCCTTCCAAACCCGAGTCCAGGGTCGATTTCAAGTCGCTAAAGGAAGCCGCCGACACCCTCGTCGTGCTCATGGGTGCGGGTAGGTTCAAGGAGATAGCGGAGGATGTGGCGAGAGCGTCGGGTGAGGATACGCCGGTGGCCGTCATCGAGAGGGGGACCACGGAGGACGAGAGGATCAAGGTGGGGACCGTGAGGGACGTCTTGGAGGGGGATCTGGAGGCGGACCCGCCGGCGATCATCGTGTTCGGGGACGTGGTCGGGTGGTGGAGGGAGGTGTTCGGGCTTTGACCTTCCCCCGTCCTCCGTATATCGTTATGATACTCGTAACGATTCCCGGTTTGGTCCGGCCGCCGGGATTTGAACCCGGGACCACGGGATCTACAGTCCCGCGCTCTACCAGACTGAGCTGCGGCCGGGGCTTCCCTCCGGGCCTTCCGACTCCTCCGGCTCCGGTCCCGAATAATTAAACTTTCTCCTTTCCCCGTATCCCCTCCGCTCACGGGGGCCCTGATGTTTGAACGATCCGTGGGTGGGGGACTGGAGAGATAGGTTACGACGTTTAGGCCCGGTGAAACTCGCCGCCTTGGCCGTGATCGCGGCGATAGTCATCGGCCAGATCGTCGGGAACGTGTACGTGGCCGTATCGTCCCACAACAGACCCCGATACCTGGTGGAGAACGGTCAAACCGTGTGGGGCGGCGAAAAGGTCGCGAACGTGTACCAGCTACCATGGCTCAGCGTGTGGAGACACCCGGAGTACGCCGGCAAGGCGATAGAGGACTACGGCGTCGTGCCCGCGCTGATGGCCATATTCCTAGGAGTGGTCCCGTCGCCCGCGCAGAAGTGGATCCACGGGGATTACAAGATAAGTGGATCATGGATAATTGCCAACTACAAAGGCCCGGGAGTAGCGGTTATAAAGAATGATCATTTGTACGTCAAAGCCCCGGGTATCTTAGTTTGGGGACGCAAGATACCCATCGTTAAAGGTGTCAAAATATCGGAGAACGAAGTGAAAGTAGGTAACAAAGTGTTAACGTTGAAGGAGATAGCTGAGAAGTACGGTAAACTAAACGCTGAGTACGTTAAAAAAGTAGACGTTGGGGACACTGTCACTGTATACTCGAAGTTGAAATTCTATGACGGGAGAAAACCGATGACAGAGAAACAAGTTAAGGAAATATTTGGGTATGACGCGTATAAGAAAGCTGTTGAAATGTCTGACTATTCGGCGGTACCGGTATGGTTAGGTCCGCATAAACTAAAGTTAATAGGATATGCAGAAACTACGATGGAAGGGGTTGGTTCTCACGATAATCTTAGGTTACAAAACGCTGAACACATGGTGGACGGTTGGAACGGTGTGATAGTGCCGCCGCACTCCTGGACGCACGGGAAGAGGGAACAATACGAGGTGTTCAACGTGCCGGGGTACAAGACGGCGGCCCACGGGTGCTGCCCGCCGGCGAGAGCCCTGAGGAACGCCTGCCTCAAGGCCGGATTACCGAAACCGTTCGGTATCGACATGTCGGAGCACCCGATGGAGTACGGCGTCAATCCGACGTCCGGCGTGATAGTTTACAACACGAAGCCGTACCCGATCCTCATAAGGATGGGGTGGAAGGGTAAACCGGCGATAGGAGGGACGATCTGGTGCGCCATATACGAGATATTACCGGCTAAATCCAAGTGAACCGGGGGGAGCACGACACGGGCCTCGTGGACGGTCTAGGGCGGCCCATCAACAGCGCACGCATCTCCGTGACAGATAGGTGCAACATGAACTGCATCTACTGCCACGGGGAGGGCGACGAGGCCGATGGAAGGGAGATGTCGACCGAGGAACTCACGACCCTCCTCCTCGCCCTTAAAAGCCTCGACGTGAGGAAGATCAAGATAACCGGCGGCGAACCCCTCCTCCGGGACGACATCGTCGACGTGATCGCCGAAACATCGTCCGGGTTCGAAGAGGTGTCCCTGGTCACCAACGGGACGCTACTCGAGGAAACGGCCCGGGAACTGGCGGAGGCGGGCCTGACCCGCGTCAACGTGAGCCTGGACACCGTGGATCCCGATCTTTACTCGAGGATCACAGGGACGGACATGGTAGGACCGGAGACCGTGCTAAACGGCATACGTGAGGCTATCGACGTCGGTCTCACCCCCGTGAAGGTCAACGTGGTCCTACTGGATGAGGTGGTACCCCGGCTCCCCGAGCTCGTCGAGACACTCGTCGAGGAGGTGGGAACGGAAGGCATCAAGGTGCAACTCATCGAACCGTTCCACGGCGTGGACGGGGCGACCGTAAGGGACGCCCTACGGGTTCTGTCCCGGTACAGACCGAGGTTGGTGGGCGTACGAAGGTTTCACAAGCGGCGGGTGTTCGAGCTCGAGAGGTTGGGTTTGAAGGTTGAATGCGTGGAACCCATGCGGAACGAGATGTGCGCGGCGTGCACCAGGATCAGGTTCACGTCCTCCGGAGGGTTCAAGCGCTGCATGTACGACGATCCCGAACCCGTGCCCCTGAACGATCCAAGGGAGGCCGCCGAGACGATAAGAACGCTCGTGACCCGCTCGACGTCCGTCGGCGCCGAGGGTCTTCTTCTTAAACGGGACGGCCCCGCCCCGGACCGGGGTTAAGGCGGGTGAGGAAGGGAGACCCTTCCGAGTTCGAGCTCGCGTTCTTCGATGAGATAGGCTTCGAGAGGAAGAAATGCCCGAGGTGCGGCGAGTACTTCTGGGGCCCGCCCGATGCGGAGGTTTGTAACGAGGCCCCCTGCGTCGAGTACTCCTTCATAGGTGATCCACCCACGTCCAAGAAACTCGACGCGTGGGAGGCCGGCGACGCGTTCGTATCCTTCTTCGAATCGCGCGGGCACGAGGCCCTCGACAGGTACCCCGTCGTGGCCAGGTGGAGGGACGACATCCACCTGACGATAGCCTCGATAGCGTGCTTCCAGCCCTGGGTCACCTCCGGCGAGGTCCCGCCGCCCGCGAACCCGCTAGTCATCAACCAGCCCTGCATCAGGCTGAACGACATAGACAACGTCGGTAGGACGGGGAGACACTTCACGCTCTTCCACATGGGAGGACACCACGCTTTCAACGATCATCCCCTCGAGAGGGAGGAGATCTACTGGAAGGAGGACACCGTCAGGTACTGCTACGAGTTCACGGTCGAGGAACTCGGTATACCCGAGGATAGGATAGCGTTCAAGGAATCGTGGTGGGAGGGAGGCGGCAACGCGGGTCCCTGCTTCGAGGTTGTGGTCGACGGTCTCGAGCTGGCAACGCTCGTGTTCATGCAGTACGAGGAAGTGGGTGGCGAGTATAGACCCCTGGGCCAAAGGATCGTCGACACCGGGTACGGGATAGAGAGGTACGCTTGGATAACGTCGGGGGAGCCCACGGCCTACGACGTCGTGTTCGGGGACATGGTGGGGAAGCTGGCCCGGGATGTGGGGGTGTCGATCGACAAGGAGGCCAGGGAGTTCCTGTCCGAGGTCGCGCGCGTCGCGGGCCTCATGGACGTCGAGACCGACGAGGACCTGGACGAGTTGAGACGTAAGGTCGCCCGCAGGCTGGACGTGGCCTTGGAAGACCTAGTGAGGACGCTGGAACCAGTGGAGGCCGTGTACGGGATCCTGGACCACTCTAGGTGTTTGGCCTTCATGCTCGGGGACGGGATAGTCCCGTCCAACGCGGGCGAGGGGTACCTCGCCAGGCTGGTGATAAGAAGGGCCCTCAGGCTCCTCGACTCGCTGGACGCGCCCAGGGAGTTACTGATCGAAGTTGTGGACGACGTCTTACACGGTTTGTTGGCCGAGAGGTACCCGGAGCTCGTCGATAAGTGGGACTACATCTCGGACGCCCTCGAGCACGAGATCCGAAGGTACGAGAAGGCCCTCGAAAGGGGCAGGAAGGAGGTAAGACGGAGGCTGAAGGAGAAGGGCTCGCTCGACTTGGAGGACCTCGTGGAACTCTACGATTCCTACGGGGTCCCGCCGGAGCTGGCGGCCGAGATAGCCGAGGAAATAGGCGTCGAGGTGGAGGTGCCCGGTGACTTCTACTCCAAGGTGGCGGAGAGGCACGAGGCGCCGGAGGAGGAAGGGGACGTGGTCGAGGAGGAGCTGGAGAAGATAGCCGTCGAGAGGGATCTCCCCGAGACCGAGTTGGCGTTCTACGGGGACGAGAAGAGGTTCGACTTCGACGCCGAGGTCCTGGACGTGGTCGAGGCGGGGGACGGTACCTGGGTCGTGCTCGACGAGACGTACTTCTACCCGGAGGGTGGTGGTCAGGAGGCGGATCAGGGCGTCATGAGGTGGGACGGTGGCGAAGCGGAGGTCGTTGACGTCAAGAAGGCCAGAGGCGTGGTGTTCCACAGGATCGAGGGCGACGTTCCGAAGCCCGGTACCATCGTGGAGTGCGAGGTGGACGCGGACAGGAGGCTCAGGCTCATGAGGAACCACACGGCCACGCACCTCGTCCTGGAGGCGGCCCGTAGGGTCTTGGGCGATCACGTCTGGCAGGCCGGTGCCCATAAGTCCCCCGACGAGGCGAGGTTGGACGTCACGCACCACAAGAGGATAACCGACGAGGAGTTGCGCCGGATCGAGAGGATGGTCAACGAGGTGGTCATGGAGAACAGGAGGATCAACAAGTCCTTCATGGATAGGATGGAAGCCGAGGAGAAGTACGGGTTCGAACTGTATCAGGGTGGCGTGGTGCCCGGGAAAGAGATCAGGGTCGTGGAGGTGGAAGGCTGGAACGTCCAGGCCTGCGCCGGTACCCACTGCGACAGGACGGGAGAGTTGGGTCTCGTCAAGATAATAGGGAGGGAGAGCGTTCAGGACGGTGTCGAGAGGATAAGGTTCGCCGCAGGTGAGGCGGCCCTCGAGAGGCTTTGGGAGCTGGAGGATACCCTGAGGGAGGCTTGCGACGTCCTGCGGGTCGGCCCGAAGGAGCTTCCCAGGACCGTGAGGAGGTTCTTCGAGGAGTGGAAGGAGCAGAAGAAGAGGATAGAGGAACTCGAGTCGGAGCTCGCGGAGGCCGAGGTGAAGGCCGCCGCGGCCGAAGCCGAGGAGGTGGACGGCCTTAGGTTCGCGCTGGTGGAACTGGAAGGCGTGGACGTGGGTTCCGTGGCGAGCGTCGTCGAGGACGTCGTCTCGGAGAACCCGGACCTGGTCCTGGTCGTTAAGATACCGTCGGACGGTTCCTGCTCCGTCGTCGTGGGAGCGGGGGAGGAGGCACCCTCGGCCGTCGAGTTGATGAGAGAGATAGGGAAGGTGATATCCGGCGGCGGAGGCGGTGACGATACCGTCGCTCAAGGGGGCGGTAGGGACCCGGACGCCCTCACGGAGGACGTGATCAGGGAGATTCTGAGCGGTTCAACCGGTCGCTGAGGGCCTCACGCGCCAGCCTCCCAACCTCTTCACCGTCCAACCCCGGCGCGACCTCCGGGCTCGCGTACACCCTGACCTTCACCTCCCCCCATCTGGCCTTCTCTTTCAACGCCGACACCACCTCGGAGACCTCGGACAGCGGTTTCAACCCCTTGGAAGTCCGTATCAGTATGCCCTCGGAACCGGGCTCGTAAGGTATTATCCTGGAACAGTCCAGGAGTACCGAACGATCGTCCCCGGCGACGGTCTCGGATATCTCCTCCGCGACCGCGAAGAGGTCCTCCACGCTCGGCTCGTCCTCCAGGGTGACCGTGGCCACGCACTTGTAGAGCTCCCTGTCCCGGAGCATGGTCACGAGTTCCGTCGGCACGTCACCGGCCTCGGACAGGGTGACGAGAAGCCCCACGTCGTCCCAGTTCAGGAGATCCTCCATCGATCCGGTGTCGGTGTCGACCTTGCGGAGGAACCCCAAGTCCAACTCTCCGTCCTCGGCGGCGACAGTGGCCGCCTTCAGGAGCATCGTGTCCGCGGCCCTGCAGGTCCTGTGAAAGTACACGGCCCTGTACATGTGGTACCTAGCCACGAGGACGGACTCGGCCGCCTCCAACCCCTTGAGGGAGACCACGACGGCCCCCGACCCGTCGCCCTTCGGGATCTCCACGGTGTGAAGGAGCCTGTCCACCTCGATGACACCGTACGCCACGCCGGTATGAAGGGAATCCCTCTCCAGGTAATCCAACCTATCGACGCCGAGCTCGCCGGCTATGAGTTCGTGTAAAACCGACGTCCAACCGGACCCGCCCCCGAAAGCCACCTCGAGCACGGACTCGGGATCCGTGACCCCCGCCTCCTCCAAAGCCACGCGAGCCACCTTCCTCCCCACGTCTTCGTGGTCCATCCCGACGGTGATCTCCAGGAGCGGCTCTAGGACGTGGGAGAACGGGGGATGACCGACGTCGTGTACGAGACCGGCCGCCCCCAGCACCTCCGCCACGTAACGACGCTGAAACCTCCCTAAGTCCTCCCTCTCGCTCATCGCGTCCCATTGAACCTCCAGAAGCCTGTCGCACAGGTGTTTCACACCGAGGCTATGCTCGAACCTGGTGTGTACCGCACCCGGGTACACCAGATCCGCGAGTCCCAGCTGTCTCACCCTTCTCAACCTCTGGAGGTACGGCGAGTCCATCAGGTCGAGTAGGGACCCCTCGACCTCAACGAACCCGTGAACCGGTATCCTCACCAGTTTGCCCACCGGACAGCACCTCCCTGACCGCCTCGACGATCCCCAGGTACCGGGGGTCCCTCGTGGTTCTCTCCACGACCCGAAGCCTCTCCTCGCACCTCTCAGCGTGCCCCGGGTCCAGGTGAACCCTCGTCAACTCCACCAGCGCGTCGACGAGCGCCCCTTCCGCCCTGACCACGGCCCTGGGTCTTGGATGGAGTAGACCGGCGTGAACCGGGGTCAGCTTGAACACCGCCGGTTCTCCCTCTTCGACGTCGAAAACCTCGAACACGACGAACGCGCGCGTGTCCTCCACGACCTTCACGTCTTCCTCCACTTCCTCCAGCTCGACGTCTTCCAGCAGGGTTCGGGCCAGCGTGATGGGGTCGACCACGCAAACTGTCAACATCTTGGAGTCCAGGACATTCGCGTACGTCTTGGAACCCGGGTACAGATGGACCTCCGGGGTCTCTTCGAACGTTCTCAGCCCTACCGGGGCGGCGTTGGGACCCTCGGGACCGTCGGTGACCGCCACGACCTCGTTCACCGACTTGGGTTCGATCCCGTAGAACCTCAACGGGACGGAGAGAGGATCCTTACGCACGCGTTCGGCCATCTCCTTGGCCTCCTCGACGTTGGAGACGTCGAACAACTCGGGGAGTGATAACACCCTGGCCAGGTACGGGTTCATGGTCTCAACCCCAGAAGGACAGCGTAACCCAGGGCCGCCGCTACGATATCGGCCGTGGATCCGGGGTTGATGCCCTTGGAGTGCAGTTCCTCGTCGAGATCGTGAAGAGCCGGATGATCCGTAACGGGATCGTCCCCCGCCGCCTCCAGAACCGCGGCCGCCGCCTCCGAGACGTCGAGGGCCACCTTGAGACCGTGCTTCCTCCAGATCAGGGTATCGGGGTACTTGGCGAGCTCCTCGAGGAAGAGCCTGACGGTGACCTCGTTCACATCCCCCCACTCATCCATGAGTTCCAACGCCCGACGCCCGGCCTCGAGGGTACGAGGTAAGCCCTCCGTCCAATCCTTGGCCACCGCGTCGCGGTGGGCCGCCGCCTCGAGGGCCTCGTACATCGTGACGTTCACGGACTCGGGGTCCGACTCGGATACATCTGGAGCGTTTCCACCCCTGACCCTCCGCATCCCGCCGGCCCCGGCCCTTCTCACGGCCCTGTACAGCTCGACGGCGTCGGTGACCGTGGTCGATCTGGCGATATCGATGGCTTCCCTTCTCACGTCCCTGGGGTCGAGGGAGGAGGCCCTGACGACGGCGGGGGCCAGGAGCGTGTCCAGCATGAGGATCCCCAGGTTGGTGTTACCCCCGGTGTGAACCTCCACGCTCCTGTCGACGGCCTCCCTGAGGAGGGCACCCACGGGTACCCTGCCCGGTTCCGTGGCCGCGCGGGCCGCCTTCTCGAGGACGGGTTGAGCCGCGGCGGCGCTGGCCAGGAAGTGTTCGAACCGGGTGTCGGGGAAATCCCGGGTTCTGTGCACGTTCCCGGGTTTCGGGTACCCGGAGACCTCCAACAGGGCCCCGATGGTCAGCGCGGTGGCAACCTCGTCGGGTTTCACCACAGCCATACCACGGCGTACCCCGTTAAGGTACCGACGATGAACCCTCCTATCACGTCCGTCGGGTAATGAGCCCTCGACACGACCCTGGCCACGGCGACCGCGACGGTGAGGGCCGACAGGAACACCGTGGCCTTGAAGAATCCCTCGTGGTGAACTATCGGGACCAAGGAGGCTACCCTGGCGGTATGGGTGCTAGGGAAGGAATACCCCCAAGGTTTCCTCCCCGCCCTCTCGGGTCTCGGACGACCCACGAGGATCTTCAACCCCTCGCTCACGGCCATGCTCGCCGCCAGGGCCGCCAGCATCCTAAGGCCCAACCCTCTGTCGTAGAGGAGGGCGACGAGACCGCACGCCGGGAACAGAACCCACCCGCTCAACACCATGCCGATGAACTCGGAGGGAGCCGGGGGCTCTTTCGGCATCATCTCGACTATCCTACGGTCGAACTCGGAGAGTCTCCTCAGGATCCCTCCGACAACCACCCGACCACCTCCGGGGCGAAGTATGTCAGGATGATATCCGCCCCGGCCCGCTTGATCGACGTGAGGGTCTCGAGGACGGCGGCCTTCTCGTCGATGTACCCCTCGGAAGCTGCGGCCTTGATCATCGAGTATTCACCGCTCACCTGATAGGCCGCGATAGGATGATCGAACCTACGCCTCGCCTCCCTGATCACGTCCAGGTAGGGAAGGGCGGGCTTCACCATCAAGATGTCGGCCCCTTCCTCCACGTCCAACTCCATCTCCATCATCGCCTGCCGCAAACACCTAGGATCCATCTGGTACGTGCTTCTATCACCGAACTCCGGGGCGGACTCCGCAGCCTCCCTGAAGGGACCGTAGAAAGCGCTGTGGTACTTGGCCGCGTATGACATTATTAGAACATCGTCGAAACCCTCTTCCTCCAACCTTTCTCGTATAACCCCAACCCTACCGTCCATCATGTCCGACGGCGCCACGACGTCGGCGCCGGCCTCCGCGTGGGACAGGGCCACCTCCGCCAGCACCTCGAGCGTCGGATCGTTCAGGATCTTACCCGTGTCCTCGTCGACTATACCGCAGTGACCGTGGGTCGTGTACTGACACAGGCACACGTCCGTTATCACGACGACCTCGTCGCCGTACTCGTCCTTGAGGGCCCTGACGGCCCTTTGAACCACACCCTCCGGGTCCGCCGCCGATCTACCCTCCGGGTCCTTCTTCTCGGGCACCCCGAACAGGATGAAGGCCTTCAAGCCCTTGTCCAGGAGCTTTCCCACCTCCTCGATCAACGACCCCACGGAATGATACCTTTGCCCCGGCATCGAATCGATCTCGTCCCTTCTACCATCCTCGCGGACGAACACCGGGTACACCAGGTCCTCCGGTTTCACGTCGGTCTCGGCCACGAGGTCCCTGATGGCCTCGCTCTTCCGGTACCTCCTCATCCTGGTCCTCGGGAACTCCACCCGAGCCACCCCCGACCGTAACGAGGGCCGGATCTGCTAAAAGCGGAGCAGAGGATCGATGCTACCTTATCCGTGCAAGGTGATAACAAGTGGTATTGAAACCGCGAAACGTAACGGTGAACATGTTTTGCCCGTTTCGGTCCCTCCTATGTTACGAAGGGGAAACCCGGGTGTTCTCGGTTCCGAGCCCCGGTGACCCTGAATCGACCTCGGAACTCCTGCGGAGGCTCGAAGACGTTCTGGACCACGTGGATAGGGTCTACCTCGGACTCCCCCAGGGCGGAACAGGGAGGGCCACAGTCAGGGCCGTTGACGAGGCGGACGTGGCGGAGGTGGCGGAAGTGTGCGACTCACACGGGGTGGACGTCGAAGTCGTCATCAACCCCCTGTGTACCGTGCACATCACGTGCGACAAGTCCGCGTTCTGTGCCTTCGAGGCCACCCTCGGCGCGCTGGACGACGCCGGTGTCGAACATCTGGTTCTCTCCGATCCCATGACCGTGGAGACGGCCGCGGAGATGGGTTTTCACGTCTCCGTGTCGTGCGTGGCACACGTGAACGAACCGGGTAAGGCCGAGAGGTTCGCGGAACTAGGCGCCTCCGAGGTGACCGTGGACACCGCCGTCAACAGGCGCCTCGATATCGTTTCCGAGATCGCGGACGTGATCGACGTGAGGGTGATAGTGAACGAGGGTTGTCTGAGGTACTGTCCGTACAGGCTTTTCCACCTGTGCGAGTTCTCCCACGCCAGCAGGGGTGACGTGACCGTCGAGGACGATCCCTACTTCGTGAGGTGTATCTCCGAACGCCTGGACGATCCCGCGGAGATCGTGCGGTCACCGTTCGTGAGGCCCGAGGATCTGGACGAGTACGAGGGGATAGGCGTCAGCGCCTTCAAGATCGCGGGCAGGGCCAATTCGGTCGCCTGGATCGAGAGGGCCGTACGCGCCTACATCGAAGGCGGGTACGAGGGTAACCTCCTCGACGTGCTGGACTGTCCCACCGTGCTGAGACACCTGGTGTACCTCGATAACTCCGCGTTGGACGGGGCCTTACGCGAGGGCTGGTCCTCGTGTAGGGGTGACTGTGAGAGGTGCGGGTTCTGCTCCGAGTTGGCTCGAAGGGCCGTCAGGTTCCTCGGGGGTCTGAAGGATGCCGTTGGATCCGGCGAGACTGGTGGAGTTGAGGCGTGAGGCCGAGCGGAGGTTCTCGGAAACGTTGGCGAAGCCCGTCGGTGTCCTCCAACTTACGGTGTTCGCGATGCCGTGCGGATGTACCGGGGTCTCCCTCGAGGTGAGGAACGTGGTGAGGGAGGACGTGGAGGTGTTCGGGCCCAGGATGAAGGGGATAGTGGACGAAGTCGTGAGGGAGGTCCTCGGGGAGGCTCCGGACGTGAGGTACGCCCGCACATCCCCGACGGGTGTGGATGTCGTCAGCATAGCGGGGAGGTTGACGTGTGAGGGTTGTCGCGACGAGATCCCCAGCGCGGCGGATCTGATCACGTTTTGAATGAGGCGGCCGGGGGAGCGCAGGGAGCGGCACGATGGAGCTGGTGGTGCTGACGTCGGGGGATGAGAGGGCGGCCAGCGATGCCCTGTCCCTCGCCACCAAACTCGGTCTTCAGGGCGTGAGGGAGGTCACGGATCCGGAGGAGGTGCCGGAGGAGCCTTCCGTCGTTCTGATAGGCACGGGAGGTACGGAGGACCTCATCGAGGAGACGCTGGAGAGGTGCCCGGCCGTTCTTCTTCTGCACTGGGATCTCTACAATTCGCTGGCCGCCGCCTTGGAGGTGGGGGCGGAGACCGTTCACGCGGGGGACGCGACCGAGGCCGTCGAGGCGTTCAAGAGGTTGGTGGGCTCCCGGGTCCTGGTCTTCGAGGGGAAGTGCGGTTGGATCAGGGCCGAGGATCCACGGGATTTACCCTACCTGGACACCGTTGAGATGTCACTCGACGTGCTGGACCTCGTGGATCCGTGCGACGTGAGGGGGATCCTGAGGGAAGCCGGCGTGGACGTGAAGGGGCTCGACGACGAGTTCCTCGATCTCGCGGGTAGGCTCGAGAGCGCCATCAGGGAGGAGGGTGTGGACCACGTCACCGGGGACTGTTTCGCGATGTACGAGGAGTTCGGGGCCGTCCCCTGTCTGTACTTCGCCGCGAGGGTCGGGGTCGGGTTCACATGCGAGGGGGACTCGGTGGCGCTGGTGACCGATCTGCTCAGGCCCCCGGAGCCCGACGTGAGATCGTTCATGGGGAACGTGGTGGACGTGTCGTGGCCGAGGGTGCTCCTGGCACACTGCGCGTGTCCCCTCGAGCTGGGCGAGGATTTCGAGGTCGTGAACCACATGGAAACGGGTGGGCCCCACGCGGTTAGGGTGAAGGTCAGGAGGGGGAGGGCGGTCCTGGCTAGGTATCCCGGTACCGTCGTCGGCTGCGAGGTGACGGGAGAGCCCGATGATTGGACGGACAGGCGTTGTGCCACGCAGGTGGAGGTGGTCGTGGACGAGGAGTTCGAACCCGAGGGTAACCATCACAGGCTCTACTACGGGGCGGACAGAGAGGTGATGGAAAGGACGTTCAGGGCCGTCCACCTGAACCCCGAGCCCCAACGCCGCTAAACCCTAAGTCTCACCTCGGCAGCTCCGCGGGCGGGCCAACTTGAAGTACATCGTGGTGACGGGCGGCGTCGTGTCGGGCATCGGGAAGGGGATCACGACCGCGTCGATAGGCAGGCTGTTGAGGGCCAGGGGCGTCGAGGTGACCGCTATCAAGATCGACCCGTACATCAACGTGGACGCCGGCACCATGAACCCCTTCCAGCACGGTGAAGTTTTCGTCACCGAGGACGGGGCCGAGACGGACCTCGATCTCGGTCACTACGAGAGGTTCATGGACGTGACACTGTCCGGCGCCCACAACATCACCACGGGCAAGATCTACTCGCGGGTCATAGAGAAGGAGAGGCGGGGCGACTACCTCGGTGAGACCGTTCAGGTGATCCCGCACGTGACGGACGAGATCAAGGAGTGGATCAGGACCGTCGGCAGGACCAGCGGTGCCGACGTGGTCCTCGTGGAGATAGGGGGGACCGTCGGGGACATCGAGGGGATGCCCTTCTACGAGGCCGTGAGACAACTCCAACTGGAAGAAGGCAGAGAGAACGTGATGTTCGTCCACACCACCTACGTCCCCTACCTCCGGGCCGCGCAGGAGCTGAAGACGAAGCCCACGCAACACAGCGTGAAGGAGCTGAGAAGCCTCGGTATCCAGCCGGACGCGATAGTGTGTAGGTCCGAGAAACCCCTGGATCCTGGCGTCGTTAGGAAGATCTCCCTGTACACGAACGTCCCCAAGAGAGCCGTCGTGGACGCCCACGACGTGGAGATAGTGTACGAGGTACCCCTGCTGTTCGAGGAGCAAGGGTTCGGGGATTACATCTGCGAGAGGCTCGGCATCGACGCCGGGGAACCGGATCACTCGGAGTGGGAGGAGTTCGTCGAGGCGGTACGGGAAGCCGAGGACGAGGTCACGATAGCAGTGGTGGGTAAGTACGTGGACCTCCCGGACGCGTACATCAGCATAAGGGAAGCGTTCACGCACGCCGGGGCGGCCCTGGGGGTGAGGGTCGACGTCAGGTGGGTGGACTCCGAAGCCCTTGAAGCGGGCGAGGATTCCGCGTGGGAGGAAGTGAGGGAGGCCGATGGGATACTGGTTCCAGGTGGTTTCGGGAAGAGGGGGACCGAGGGGAAGGTAATGGCGATAAGGTACGCGAGGGAGAACGACGTCCCGTTCCTGGGTATATGTCTCGGTTTCCAGTTGGCGGTGGTGGAGTACGCGAGGAACGTCTTGGGTTGGGAGGACGCTCACAGCACGGAGTTCGACCCGGAGACCAAGCACCCCGTCATCGACCTGTTGCCCGAGCAGAGGGGCGTGGACAGGAAAGGGGGCACCATGAGGCTCGGGGCGGAGCCGGTGTTGTTCGAGGAGGGGAGTCTACTTCGGGAGCTCTACGGTAGGGAGGTCGCCCTCGAGCGCCACAGGCACAGGTACGAGGTGAACCCGGAGTTCCTACCCGAGTTGGAGGAGGGCGGGCTGAGGTTCTCGGGCAGATCGCCCGACGGTAGGATGGAAGCCTTGGAACTCGACGACCACCCGTACTTCGTCGGGACGCAGTTTCACCCCGAGTTCAAGTCACGACCGAACGACCCGTCCCCACCGTTCATAGGTCTAGTTTCGGCGGCCGCCGGGAAACGACCCTCCTGAAGGCTTCCGACACGTCCGGACCCGGCTCGAAGTACACGGCGGCCGCCTCCCTGTGCCCACCGCCACGCCCACCGAGTTCGGATGCCAGCTCCCTGGCGACGACACCCGCGTCCACGCTCCCGTCGCTCCTGAAGCTCACTTTGACGTAACCGCACGGTTTCGGGGTTTCGTTATAGACGGCGACCAACCTCATCCCTTCATCGTCCAGGAGACGTAGGGCCAGGATCCCCTCCACGTCGAACCCCGAGGCCACCGTGGCCAGCCCGCACCCCGCGCCGAAGTCCTCCACCTCGGCCTCGGACATGAGTCGCTCCGTCTCCCTCCTCACCTCCATCCTGCACCTGGACAGCTCGGGATCCTCGAGGACGTCCTTCGGGGTCTCGGCCTCCGACATCACCTCGAGTGCTATCCTAGCCCCCTCGTCGAACATGACCCTTCTCGCCGCGTTCACGTGGGCGGCAACGTTCTGCAGCAGGTTCAATCTTCCGTGTCCTCCGCGTAGGTAAACGGGATCCACGCCACCCTTCAACGTCTCGAACACCGGACCCCGGGCCATGTTGTCCCCGAAGGCGCCCACCAAGGGTACCCAAGGTCTGAACCGTCTCCCCGCCAGGTGTGCCAGCATCCCGGCCAGGGCGGAGGCTGAAGCGTCACCGAGCGTGGGTACCACGTGGGGGTTGACGACGGCGGCGGCACGGGGTTCCCCGTCGGGTGGATGATGATCGACGATCACCACCCTATCCGGTTCAGGACACCCGGCCGGTGGGGATAGGTCGACCGTGACGACGAGATCGTGCGATCGAAGGGCCTCCTCCATCATGTCGGGAGGGACGCCGTACATGCCCCCGGGAGGGAAGAGAACCTCGCTGACGTCGAAGGCCTCCCGGAGCGTAGCGGCCCCGGCGACGCCATCGGCGTCTATATCGGCGATCACGCAGATGTCGTCGGAACCCTCCAGGAACTCGACGGCCTTCCTGACCTCCCTCACGTGCTCTACCCCTCCATGGCCCGGAGGAGTCTCCTGAGGTAGGCCTCCACGGCCTCGCCGTCCTCACCTTCCAAAACCGTATCGGCGGCCGCCTTGGCCGCCGGGGTCGCGTTACCCGGGGCCACCCCCTCGCCCGCGACCTCTAGCATGGGGACGTCGTTATCCCCGTCCCCGAGGGCCACCACATCGTCGGTGTCGATACCCAACGCGTCGCAGGCCACCTCGACGCCCAGCCCTTTGTTCGCCGTCTTGGTCTTGATGTGGTAGGCGAAGCCCGTGTCCACGACCTCCACGCTGTCCGAGTAACCCGATTCCTCGAGCAGCTCGAGTATCCTGTCGAGGGGAACGTCCCTGTAGACGGCTATCTCCGTCCTCCGCATGGATTCAGGCTCGGTCCTCCTCAATCCCAACTCCTCTTCGGCGATCTCGTAGAACTCCCTCACGGCCCTCACTTCCTCCTCGGGCGGTGTTTCCACGATCTTACCGTCGACGACGACCACGCCACCGTTCTCCGCTATCAACGGCCCTTCCAGCCCGAGGAGTATGGCCGCCGACTCGGTGTAGTAGAGGGTGTTCCCGGTGGCGAGTCCGACGGGGATGAGACGGTTAATCTCCCTGAGCACCCGGACGCAGCCGAGGTGAACCGCCCTGTCGGGTCCGGTTATCGTGCCGTCGATGTCCGTGACGATCATTCGAACGTTCAAGGGGGCGGCACTCCCGTGAGGTTGTGCCTGGTCTTGGCGGAGTCCGAGTTGGAACTGATACCGCCGAAGCTACGGGGTCACCCCCACGTGAAACGGTGGGCGAAGAGGCGTGGGAAGAAACCGGGGGAATGCCTCCTCCTCTCGGTGAAGCACCACGTGGCCATGAGGGAGAAGAGGCTACCGGACAGGGACAGGCGCGGAAGGCCGGACATAGTCCACACGTCACTGCTGTTCGCGCTCGACTCACCGGCCTCGAGGGAGAACAGGATGGACGTGTACGTTCACACCAGGCACGACGTGTTGATCTGGTTCAGGGGCGACGTCAGGTTGCCCAGGGATCAGTACAGGTTCTACGGGCTGATGGAGCAGGTGCTCAAGGAGGGACAGGCCCCGCCGGATTCCGACGAACCCCTGATCGAGGTGCTGGACGTGAGCGTGTGGGACGTCCTCGAGTCGAACGACGTGAACGTGCTGTTCTCCGAGAGGGGCGATCGCGTGGAACCCTACGGTTACCTAGCCGGGATAGCGGACGCGGGCGTCGACAGGCTCGGCGTGATAGTGGGAGGGTTCCCGAAGGGAGACTTCTCCGAGGATTTCTACGAGGTGGCGGACGACGTGGTGAGGATCTACGACGAGCCGCTGTCGGCGTGGACCGTGGTCGCGCACGTGGTCTCGGCGTTCGAGTCCGTCACGGGGATAGTCTAATCCTCCTTCACCTTCATGCCCTCGACTATCTCCTTCGGGATCGTTATCTCGTCGCCCTCCTCGACGTTCCCCTCGGATATCTGCATCGCCAGCCACGTGTTCAACGCGGTACAGATGTGGATCGGTTCGACCCCTAGCTCCATGGCCTTCTCCGCGATCAGCTCCGCGATCTCCTCCTTGTTCCTCAACTTCACGTTGTAGGTCTCCTCAAGCACGGTTAAATGGGTCAAGGCCTGTGACTTCATACGGAACCCAACCCCCGGTCCTGAGGTTCCACCGATCCCAGGGGATGGTTAGTGCTTGATCGCCTGCGCCGGGATCACGCACAAGGAGGCCGACGTTAAAACCTTGGAGGAGGCCAGGTTCGAGTCCGAGGACGCCGCCGCGGAACTGAAGGAATCCCTCGACCTCGACGGTTGCGTGATCCTGCAGACGTGCAACAGGGTGGAGGTGTACGGGTCCGGCGTGGACGATCCCGAGATCCTTAGGGAGGCCGTGCATCCCAAAGCCTGGGTCAAGACCGGACGGGAGGCCGTGGAGCACCTGTTCCGCGTCGCCTGCGGTCTCGAATCCATGATGGTAGGCGAGACCGAGATCCTCAGACAGGTGAAGGAAGCCTACGATAGGGCCGCCGAGTTGGGAACACTCGATCCCGTCCTCAAGACCGTGTTCCGGAGGGCCATATCCCTGGGCAAGCGCGCCAGAACCGAGACCGCGATCAGCGAGGGCGCCGTCTCGATAGGATCGGCCGCGGTGGAACTGGCCGAGCGGGTCCTCGGGGACCTCTCCGACAAGACCGTGCTCGTGGTAGGGGCCGGGGAGATGGGTAAGACAGTGACCAAGGCGCTGGCGGACAGGGGGGTCAGCGGGATACTCGTCGCCAACAGGACCTACGAGAGGGCCGTCAAGCTCGCGAAGGAGCTGGGCGGTAAGGCGGTGAGGTTCGACGAGCTCGTGGATCACCTGGCCGAGGCCGACGTCGTCGTGTCCGCCACCGCGGCGCCGCACCCTGTTATAACCGTGGACCAAGTCGAGGAGGCCCTGTCCAAGAGGGAGAAGGAGGGGAAGCTGCTCATCGTGGACATAGCGAACCCTAGGGACGTGGAAGAGGGGGTCGGGGATCTCCCTGGGGTTGTCGTCAAGACCATCGACGATCTCAGGGAGATAGCCAGGGAAAACCTGGAGAGGAGGAGGTCCGAGATACCGAAGGTCGAGAGGATGATCGAGGAGGAGCTGGACAAGGTCGAGAAGGACCTCAGGAGGATCGAGAGGAGGGCGTTGCTGGGTCAGATAGCCGAAGCGCTGGATCGACTGAAGCAGAAGGAGCTCGAAAGGGCCCTCAACAGGCTCAGGGCGACGAAGGACCCGGAGACCGTGTTGAAGGACTTCGCGGAGGCTTACACGAAGAGGTTGATCAGCGCGTTGCTCCCGGCCGTCGAGGACATGCCGGAGGACACCGCCAGGGAGCTGGCCGAGCGGATAGCTCACCGGGCGTAGGGACAAAGGTCGGAAACGGGGCAGGAGGAACAGTCGGGCGATCTGGACCTGCAGACGTCCCTGCCGAACTGTATGAGGGCCAGGTGGGCCCTCCCTCTGGAACCCTTCGGAACGTTATCGTGAACCGCCTCCTGGATCGCCGTGTAGGACGTGGAATCCGTCAGCCCCAACCTCGTGACCACGCGCCTGACGTGGGTATCAACGGGGCAGATATCCCTACCTCCGGCGAACAGGAGGGTTACGTCCGCCGTCTTCATCCCGACACCTGGGAGGGACGTTAGAACACGGCGCGCCTCGTCGAGCGGGTACTCCCTGACGACTTCCTCCAGGTCTATCCCCTCCTCCAGTATCCTCTCGCACACGCCGACGATGGCCCTGGCCTTCTGCCTGTACAGGCCCGCCACCCTGATGACCTCCTCGACCTCCTCGACGCCGGCCCGGACCACGTCCTCGGGTCCGGAGAACCGGGAGAAGAACCTTCGAGCGGCCTCATCCGTTAGGACATCGCGCGTTCTCTGGGACAGTATGGTCCTGATCAGGGTCTCGAAGGGATCGTGTTCCCTCTCGAGTCTCTCCATGATAGGGTGATCCCGGTATTCGTCCAGGATAATCAAGAGGGGATTGGCGGTCACCAGGCCACCCCCGACGTTTCGAGTAGCGAAACGTTTACTTTGGGCCCCGTTATTGGCGTGACGGGATCCGGACCCGCCCGCGGGCCGCCGCCACCGGGGTGGTCCCCGGGCCGGACTTCAGATCCGGCGCGCCCGACGGCGGGCGCGGGGTTCAATTCCCCGCGGCGGCCGCCAGTCCCGGTATCGTTACGACCATCGAAACGTTCCCCAGGGGACTCGCCGATGGAAAGGGACCTCAGTAGACAGGAGCTGACCGCGGAAACCCTGGTGTTGTGGGAAAAGACCAGGATGTCCCTGAGGAACTGCATAAAACGGGTCATGCGCTCCCACGGTGTCGAAGACCACAAGGTATGGGGCACGGTGCACGCCTACGCGTTCGAGATAGTGAAGCTACTCGGAACGATCGACGCGTTGATAGACCACGTGACGAAGGGTTCCAGCACCAGGGAGATGCATCCCTGGGTCAGGAATCCCCTCCGCGTGGCCACGTACGAGATGAAGTGGAGGGACCTCAAACCCGCCATAGCCACCAGCGAGGCGGTGAGGATAATCTCGGAGCGCGTAGGGGACGGCCCGGCGAGGTTCGCGAACGCCGTGCTCTACGACGTGGAGGAAGTCACCCTCGAAGAAGTCCTCGAGAAGGCTGAGGACGAGATCGAACGCCTCTCCATCGAATACTCCCACCCCACGTGGTACGTGAAACACCTCCTGGACCTCTTGGGCAGGGACGAACTCATCGAGTTGATGAAAGCGAACAACGAGGAACCGGTCAGGTACCTCAGGGTGAACGCGCACCTGAAGGATCCGGACGCCGTGATCCTGGCGCTGGAGAGGGAAGGCGTCGTGGTGGAGGAGGATCCCCACGTCCCGCTGATCCTTAGGGTGGTGGAGTGGAACGTTCCCCCCGTGCGCACCGAACCCTACAGGCGCGGATGGGTGACGTACCAGGACAAGGCCTCGGCTGCCGCCGCCTACGCCCTGGCACCAGAGCCCGGGGAAAGGGTGTTGGACGCGTGCTCGGCCCCGGGCAACAAAGCCGCGTACGTGTACGCCTACACGTGCGGGGAGGTCGAACTGACGTGCGTGGATATCAACCCCAGGAGGATCGAGGAGATGAAGAGGAACTTCAAGAGGTGGGGTGTTGAAGCCGAGGTGGTGAGAGCGGACGCGGCCAGGCTGAAGGGGGTTCTGAACGGGGGTTTCGACGCGGCTCTCGTGGACCCACCGTGTTCGTCCTCCGGGTCCTACAACAGGACGCCCGAGGCCAAGTGGACGGTGAAGTGGAGACACGTGCGTAGGTACGCGGAGGGACAACTCAGGATACTACGGGGCGTCGCGGATCTAAAACCCGGCAGGATGGTCTACTCGACTTGCTCCGTCACCGTGCCGGAGAACGAGGACGTTGTTCACAGGTTCCTCTCGCACGAAGACACCTATTCGACGCGAAAACCGGACGTCCCCGTGGGGTCCCCGGGGTTCGATCGGTGGATGGACAGGCGTTACCGTCACCACCGTCACATGATCAGGTTGTGGCCTCACAGGCACATGACGGAAGGGTTCTGCGTCACACTCCTGGAGGGGGGGTGAGCATGCACCCGCTCCTGTGGCTGATCATGGCCACGGTGTGCCTACTCATGGCGACGGTGTCGTTCCTGTCGGCGTTGGCCGTCGAGGGGGTGGTGAGCTCCGAGACGTATTTCCTGGTGGCGGACCTGCTCGTGTGCGCGGCGGCGATATACTGCGGTGTCTCCGGTGGTCCGTTCACATCCCTCATACCTAAGGTCGGGCTCGTGGTATCGTTAATAGCGGCCTCCGTTCACGTGTTATCGACGTGGTTGAGAGGTACTTTCAAGTTCCTCTTCGGTAACAAGTCGCCCGAGCCCGATCCGCTTCACGCGTTCTTCGTGCGCGTCCTCAGACCCTTTGGGATAGAGGGGAAAGTGGATCCCGCCGAGGTGGAGGTGTGCGGGCGTGTTTTGGAGCTCGTCAGGGAGCGATGGGAGGGATGAAGAAGACCTGAGCAACATGGGACCCGTGTCCGCGTTGCTGCTGTTCGTCGGGGGTAGGCTCGCGCCCAACTCCAGGGTTTGGAGGGAGTACGGGTGTCCCGTGGTTCACCTCGGGTGGGGCCTGTTCGTGGCGGGATTGGAGGTGGTAGGTGAGTTCCCGAAGGAGGCCGCGGAGGTTGGTACCTCCGGGATCAGGTACATCAACGCGTACGGGTTGAGGAGACTGTGTCACTTCGACACCAGGGCCGCGGAGGAGATCCTGTGGTCGGCCAGGAAGAACCCGGAGGAGGCCCACCACGAGGCGCTCAGGGCATCCTCGCCGGATATGAGGGAGTACGCGGCGATGCTGGCGGACTTCGCCGAGGAGAACCCGAGGCTGATGGCCGAGACCTTGGAGGACATAGTCGAGGCCATCAAGGAGAGGAGGATACTGTACAGATCACCGGCGATAAGGTACGCGATGGAGAGGCTCGGTTTCCTGGAAGAGGAGGGTTGGTTGAAGATACCGGATGTTAAAAGCTGGCTCGGGAGCGTCGTGGACGGCGTGAAGAACGTGATACCGATATTCGGCGGCGATTAAGTTGGCACGTCGATCTTCGTCGGGTCCGGCACCTCCAGCCCGAGCTCCTTGGCGAGCTCCTTGTACCTGTTCCTGATGGTGACCTCGGTCACGCCCGATACCTTCGCGACCTCGGGCTGGGTGCGCCTGCACGTGCGAAGCTTCTCGTTGAGCTCCCTCTCCAGCTCCTTCTTCTCCTCCTCGGACTCGGCCTCCTCCATCTTCTTCTTGTACTCCTCGATGTACTCCTTCGCCTTCAGCAGCCCTGCCAGGTACAGGGCCGCGCCCGCGAGACCCGCCGGGTTCCTACTGACGGTGAGGCCCTTCTTCTCGGCCTTCTTCAGGATCTCCCTCGCCAGCATCTCCACCTCCTCGCTGACGCCCAGTTCGGAGGCGAACCTCGACAGGTACTGCTTCGGATCCGGTGCCGGCATCCTCTCGTTGAGGTGTCTGAGCAGCACCCTGTGGGTCCTGTTCAGTTCCTTCGGGGTGATGCCGAAGAGCTCCGCGATCTCCTTGATGGTGCGCGGGTGCCTCCTCTTCTTACACGCCATGAACAGGGCCGCGGCCGCGGTGTTCTCTATGGATCTCCCCCTGACGAGGTCCTTCTCCACGGCCTTCCTGTAGATGCGGATGGCCTCGTCGGCCACGGACTCCGGGATGTTGGCCTGGGAGCACACCTTATCGATCAAGTCGACGGCCGACTGGATGTTCCTGGACACGGGATCGTTCGAGATCCACCTGGCCCACCTCTTGAGCCTCCTGAACCTCCAGTCCGTGAGCTTCCTACCGTGCGTGTCACGGTCGTCGATCACGGTGTCGCCCAGCAGGTACGGGTTCCTCTCGGAGATGGGTGCTCCGGTCCTCTCCCTACGCGTGCGTTGATCCGCGTTGAAGGCCCTCCACTCGGGCCCGTAATCGATTAAGTAGTCCACCACGGTGCCGCAGTCCTGACACACGAGCTCCCCGTGTTTGTCATCCCGGACGATGTTGGTACTACCACACTTGGGGCAGGTCCTCTGGTCCGGCTCGGTGTACACCATAAGGAGCCGTCCCCCCCTTTCGCGATCACCCCCGGACCCCGGGAGTCCGACGACTCCGGGGAACGTGGGCGTGAATCGGAAACACCTTCGCTTGATTTTCTCCGAAGAGCTTAAATAATTTATGGGAGTCGGGCGCCGCCCTCCTCCCCCTCCTCGACCTCCGGCTCGGGCGACGGCGCCAAACCCACGACCGCCAACGCCGTACACGCGATCAAAGCCAACCTGTCCGTCAAAGGCGTCGCGAGACCCACGGCGTGACACACCACCGTCGCCCCGACCACGTAAACGACACCGTGAACCGCGGCCGACCTCCAACCCGGATCCGGCTCCGAACCCCCACGCCTGAACGCGTGGATCACGACCACCGCGGCCATGATCAGTATCAAAAGCTCGAAGAACGGATCCACCAGGTACTCCTCGATCATCACGCTACTCAACGCACGTCCCCCAGCTCCTCGGACAACACGGAAACGAACCTATCGTAACCGAAACGCTCCGCGTCGGAAGTCAAAAGGTTGAACCTCAACTCACGCTCCACCCCACCGTACCCCAAGGCCGTGATCGTCATCATACCGTGGTCCTTCAACAACTTCAGAGCGACCTCCACATCGTCCCAAGAGCCCCTCAGAACGACCCCCGCGCCCGTCTCCTCGACCTCAGCGTCCAGGACGTCCCGAAGGGCACCCGCCACCTCCGGCACGGCCTCGTACCTCCTCCTAAGGGCCTCCTCATCGAACGATCGCAACGCGTTCAACACGGCCGCCAAGGTCGGACCGTCCACCGTCCACCCCATCGACTCGCACACGCCACGCACCTCCGACACCACCGACCTGTCACCGATGGCCAACCCCGCCCTCGGACCATCCATCAGCTTGTCACAGCTGGTAACCGTGAGATCGAACCCGTAGGCGGGACCCGGATCCTGCCCGTGAAGCCTTCGAACCCTATCACCCGACGCGTCGTCGAGCACCGTGACCGCCCCGGAACCACCGATCTCCTCGAGGGTATCCTCACTCACCACCCTCCAGGACACGTCGCACCCCGTCACGAAGACGAGGTCGAAGTCCCTCGGATCCGGGTGCTCCCCCTCCTCCACCTCCACCAACTCGGCTCCGACCAACGAGCAAGCCTCCTCGATGGAAGGGTGAGGCCTACCACCCCTCGGGAGAACGTGCAACACCCTCTCAGGCCCGAACGCCAGCGTCACGGCGAAGATCAGAGCCGTCGTCCTGGACGCCACGAACACTGAGGCGTCGGGCGCCTCGAAATGCCGCCTCGCCTCCTCCTCGATCCTCGGCCCTAACAGCGCCTCACACAGGTAGGTGCGAAGCTCGTCCGGCTCCGCCGAAGGATCGGGCCTCGACGCCAGCCCGGTGAAATCGTACACCGGTTTCCCCGCCTCTATCCTCCCCCTCAACACCTCGAGGGCCCTCTCACGCACCACCCTCGAACACCCTCCTGAGCGATCTCTCGAGCACGGGACACGGTTCCTCGCCCGGCCTCCCGCAGTAACCGCACCCGGGACACTCGCTCCTCGCGAACTCCAACGCGGCCTCCTCGGGATCGACCCCACTCCACCTGGATAGAACCCTCTCACCCCACCTAAGCGACTCCTCCGACGCCAACCTTTCGATCTCACCCTCGGGTCGCAACCACCTCCACACGTGCAGCCTCAACCAATCCTCCGGAAGATCATGACGGCGGGAATAATCCTCTAGGAGCTCCACCCATCCCCTCCACATGGACGGAACGAACCTCGACACCCACTCATATTCACCGATCTTCCCGGCTGGACACATGAAACACCCTACCCTGTTAACCCCCCACTCGTAAGCCTCGTTCACGGGTAAACCCTCCAACGCCAATACCATCCATACCTCCAAAGATGAAAAATCGAACACCGGAGCCACGTTCACCTGACCGGGCACCTCCGAACTCCTCCACACGCGACCCCTCCTGGACCTGGCCTCCGACTCGAACCGCCGAACCCCCACCACCGTGTACGACTTGCCGGCGGAACGAACGTAATCCCTCACGGGCTTGAGCTTGGCGACCAAGGTGCACCATCTGTTGTCCCTGGAGGGCGGGAGCAACCTCTCACTCAGGGACGGGATCACATCCTCCCCCGTCTCCTTCACCTCCAGGTCCAACCCCAGGGCGTCGGCGGTTCCTTCCACCGCTTCCACGGTCGACGGGAACTCCATCCCCGTATCCGCGTAGAACGCGTCCACGACGCCCGCTTCGGACGCCACCAGGGCGGCCACGGCGCTATCCTTCCCCCCGGAGACGGAAACGAACGCCGACTCAACGTCCACAACGTCACGTAGGAAATCCACGGCCCCCCGTATCCTACCCTCTAGGTAATCCGAGTGAACGTCGGCCAGCCCTTCCAAGTCGTACCGAAGCCTCCGAGGCTCGGGGTCCTCCACGCTTCCCTTCACCCGCACCACCATCCCCCTACCCCTCCGAAGCGCCTCCTCGGCCCCCTCGACCACCGTACCGAACGCCACCGGTGTATCCCGATGCGTCACCACAACCCACGACCCGGGTTCCAGGTCGTCGTGAGCCACCACCCCCGGAGCGAACAGGTTCTTACCCTCGGAGACTGCCGCCGCCGCGCCCTCGTCGACTTCCACCGACGCTCCTCCTTCCTCCCACAACCTGACAGCGCCCTCCTCCTTCAGAACCACGCCCCACCGTCCGACCGCGGCGTCGTACCTGAGGGCCAGGACGGGCCTGACCGACACCACCTCCTCGAGGACGTCGAACTCGGGGGCCCTGTTCACCCATAGGGGCTCATCCCGGGGAACCACGTCCTTCGGGATGCCCTCCCGCCTCAAGACCTCCCTTACGAACCTCCGTAACGGCTCCCCGAGCGGTCGGACCTCGGCCGGGGGCGCCACCCCGGGGTCCTCGGTCTCCGCACCGCACTCGGGACACTTCGGGAGCGGGGTGAGGAGCCCGCACCTCCGGCACGCCAGCACGGGGGCCTTACCCGGGACGTGACCCCCTATCGAGCCCACGGGCGTACCCCCGATACGCCTCGAGGAATCCCTCGACACCCCTGCCTCGGAGCCTGGCATCGGTGAGCTCCAGGGCCCGCTCGTGTCTGGACGCCAGCGAATCGATCCTAGATTCGACCGCTTTCACATCGCGGCGGAGTCCCTCTAGGGTGAAACGCAGCCTGCCCGGGTGTGTCGAGCCCGCCACAGGCCTCCGTAGGGCGCGCTCCGGGTTGAGTAAGGATCTCAACGCCCTTTCCGGCATCTCCACACCTTCCTCCCTCAGGGCTCGGGCCACGGCCTCGACCGTGTCGGGGTTGAGGGGTATGTCCTCCTCGGCCAGCTTAGCCGTCACCCTGCCGACTATCCTGTGCGCTTCCCTGAACGGTATCCCCTCCTCCCTGGCTATGCCCTCGGCCAGGTCCACGGCCATCACGTGGGACTCCAACACGGTCCTCTCGGCCGCCTCCTCGTCGACGCGTGAGTCCCGGATGGTCCTCGCCAACACCCTGACCGCCAAAGTGAACCTGTCGAAGGCCTCCCACAGGAGCCCGTTGATCACCTGAAGGTCCCTGTCGTAGAACGAGGGTAGATCATCGTTGATCCGTAGGGCGGCGTCCGCCAGCGACTGAACGGCTTTGAGCTCCGCCCTCGCCAGCTCGGCCGCGTCGGGGTTCTTCTTGTGAGGCATGACGGAACTCGTCGAGGAGGTCTCGTCGGGCGGCTCGAGCACACCTACCTCGTCGGAGGATAGGAATATCGTGTCGGTGGCCAAACGTGTGAGGTCCGAGGACACGACCGATAGGGCCGATAGCGCCCACAGCACAGGCCTTCTGAACCCCGTCGCCTCACCGCAGTGCACCGAAGGGCGATCGAACCCGAGCATGATCGCTTCCCAGTGCCTGTCCACCGGTACCGTGGAACCGGTGGCGGCGGAGCACCCGAGCGGGCACTCGTCGGAACCCGGCACTTCGAGCAACACCTTCGCGCCGGAGAGTACGAGGGGCACGTACGAGGAGAGCCAGAACCCCAGGGTGCAAGGTTGGGCCCTCTTCAGGTGGGTGTAAGAGGCTAGGACCACGTCCGCGGTCTCCTCAGCCTTCGACACGAGTGTTTCGGCCAGGTTCAGCAGCGCGGTGCACGACTCGACGATCCTCTCCCTCATCCTTATCCTGACGTCGGTGGCGACCTGGTCGTTCCTGCTCCTGCCCAGCTGGAGCCAACCGGCTTCGTCCCCTATCCTCTCGGATAGGGCGGATTCCACGGCCTCGTGCACGTCCTCGGCGTCGGGGAGGGCCTCGTAACCATCCCTGAGGACCTCGACGAGACCCTCCAGTATCCTGATCGCGGTGTTTTCGTCCAGCTCACCGGCCCTTTCCAGCGCCATCGTATGAACGATCGAGTTCCACACGTCGCAGTGGAATATCTCCCTGTCCTGATCCATGGAGGAGGATAGACGGGCGAAGTAGGGGTCCACGTCCTCGGAGACCCTACCACCGCGGAACCCGCCGGGTCCCCCCAGTGCCAATGTCGTCAACCCCGTTCAGGGTCGGTGGGGGTAACTTCGGTCATCCCCGTGTGCAACGGTAAGCGGTCACCGTTGCGGTCGGGCGGTGCAGCCAGGTCCCTTTCGACTAAAAATCTCCGGTCGCGGGCCGCCCGCTGACTCCGGATCACGATCACGGGTATCCATCGGATCGAACGGGGGAACGCGACGCTGCTACTTGAACTGGCGCTGATACTTATGGTCGCGTTGGTGTTGATCGGTCCCCAGGTGATGGAAGCGATCCACCCGCACACCGAGGCGCACGCCATCAACCACGCCGTCCAGCAGGCCAAGAAGGCGATGGCCGCTCAAGCAGCGGCCGCATCCTCCGGGACCGGTCAACCCGCGCCGCCCCATGAACGGCAGACGTCGTCCTCGTCCACCGGCGAACAGGTCGGTCACTCGACCAAGGTCAAGCACTTCCCGGACTGGTACCCGTGGAAGGACGTGTACCCGGAGCCCATCGAGCAGGAGTACGTGGACAACTGGGACAAGAACCTGGACCCGGAACATATGAGCGACTGGAAGAGACTCGTCGAGGAGATCCTGGGCCCGCCCTCCAAGTGGTGGAAGATGCTGGAGGCGGGCACACCGCTGGGTGAGCTGGTCAAGGAAGCCGCCGAGGACATAGAGTACTGGGTGTCACCCTACGACAACGTCGACCCGCACGGTATCAAGTACGCCCACTACTGCAACACGAGGTACGGCGCCTGGAAGACCCTACAACTGGGGTACGGTAACTGCTGCGACCACGCGCACGTCATGGTCGCCCTGTGCAGGGCCGCCGGTATAGCCGTCAGGTACAGGCACGAGGTGACGTACTTCCCGGACTACGGTACCGAGGATCACGTGTGCGTGGACGTGGGCATCCCGACGGGCGTCTACCTGGGTAAGGACGGTCACTACCACGCCACGGGCGTCAAGTGGGTCAGGATGGACCCGACCAACCCGTACTCCAAGTGCGTCCGGCTCGAGGGCGTTTACGCCAACCTCCCGTTCTAACCCCCTTCCCTCCCCTCCGATGCCTATTTGTCGACGCCCTCCACCCGTCACGGTGGGGCGTCCCGTGACCACGTTCGTGACCCCTAAACTCCGGGTTCCCACCGAAGCGGATATCGAGGTCGAATCCTGGGAGGACATCCTCAAGGTCGCTTCCGAGGTCGAGAAAGGACTTCTTCGCGTCACGATAAGGACCGAGGACGACATCCACGACTGCTTCCTCGTCGTCGATGGGGGCAGGATAGTCGGCGCCTACGTTTACAAGGTCAGAGCGGACGAGGACGCCTTCGGCGACGAGGCCCTCGAGGTCGTGAAGGAGGCCCTCGAGGACGCCGTGTTCGCCATCGTGGACCTGTACGAGTTGAAGCAGGACATATTCGAGCTCGTCGTCGGCATGAACAGGAAGGCGCTCCTCTCCTCCCCCATCGAAGGCGTGGAGGGCGTCGAGGAGGAAGAGGAAGTCCCGGAGGCCGTGGAAGAGGAGGAGGTCGTGACCGAGGTCGTCGAGGAGGTGGAAGAGGAGAAGGAAGAGGAGGAAGGCGGCGGGGCCGAAGATATCCTGGAGCAGCTGGGTATCGACGTTGAATCAATATACGAGTCGGTCGATATGCTCCTGGAGGATTACTTCGAGGAAGAGGATCCTGTAGACGATTTCAAGCGTATGTTGATGGCGTTAGGGGCCAGGGATGTTTACTTAACCATAAGGATTCACATCCCTGTCGATACCGATGAGGACATTATTTACGACATGATGGAAGACCTAAAGCACACGCTTTCCGACTTCGCTATAGACGAGTTGGAAATCGTGCCCTCTTTAAGGGAGCGGGAGGCGGCCGTTCTCCGGCTCCAGGACATCGTGAAGCGTATCACCGGGGGATGATCCCTTGGTCAGCGTCAACGAGAACGCCTTCGAGGTCGTGGAGTCGTTCCTGGCCGACGAGGACGAGCTCAACGTGAAGGTGCACGAACTAGAGAACGGGGCCACCGTGATAGACTGCGGCGTGGAAGTCGACGGCGGTATAGACGCCGGCCTGCTGTTCTCCGAGGTGTGCATGGGAGGCCTGGCGAGGGTCGGTCTCGCGGAGTTCAGGACCCATGACGTGACCCTACCTTCGGTGTACGTCCAGACGGATCACCCCGCCGTGTCCACCCTCGCTGCTCAGAAGGCGGGTTGGCAGATAAACGTCGACGATTACTTCGCCATGGGGTCCGGGCCCGCCAGGGCGCTGGCGTTGAAGCCGAAGGAGACCTACGAGGAGATAGGTTACGAGGACGATGCCGACATCGCGATACTGTGCCTGGAGTCCTCGGAGTTACCCGACGAGTCCGTGGCCGAGTACGTGGCGGAGGAATGCGGTGTTGATACCGAGAACGTGTACCTGTTGGTGGCCCCGACGGCATCGATAGTTGGTTCGGTTCAGGTCTCGGCCAGGGTGGTGGAGACCGGTCTGTACAAGATGCTCGAGGTGTTGGAGTACGACGTGACGAAGGTGAAGTACGCGGCGGGCACGGCCCCGATAGCCCCGGTGGCCGGCGATGATTTCGAGGCGATGGGGAGGACGAACGACGCGATCTTGTACGGCGGTACCGTGTACATGTACGTCGAGGAGGAGGATGAGGACGAGCTGAAGGAGGTCGTGGAGAACCTACCGTCCGAGGCCAGCGAGGATTACGGCAAACCGTTCAAGAAGATCTTCGAGGACGCCGGGGGCGACTTCTACAAGATCGATCCGGGCGTGTTCGCGCCGGCCAAGGTCGTGGTCAACAACCTGGCGACGGGTAACACGTTCACGGCGGGTAGGATCAACCTGGACGTCCTGAAGGAATCCTTCGGGCTCTGAGTTCCCTCCCCCTCCCATGTATTGTTATAATTCTCGTAACGATTCTTGGTTTGGTGGGCCCGCCGGGATTTGAACCCGGGACCTCGGGGTTATCAGCCCCGCGCTCTAACCTGGCTGAGCTGCGGGCCCTTCCCCGCGGCTACCGCCCATCCCCGTCCTCTTTATAGCTTTTGCGGCTCTCCGCCGACCTACGTTGACACTCTATGAAGTCGAGCCTCCTCCTCGCGGACTTCAGCAGTATCTCCTTCATCAACGGGGAGAGCTCTATCTCACCCTTCCTTGCGAGGGCCATTATTTCGGCCAAGGCCCTATCCACTTGGCTCGGGCCCGTCGACACAACCCGCGCCCCCGGGATACGATATAGTTACGTATCTCGTAACGATTCCTGGTTTGGTGGACCCGCCGGGATTTGAACCCGGGGCCACGGCCGCGCCAAGGCCGCGCTCTGCCAGGCTGAGCTGCGGGCCCTCCGTCCATATCCCCCGCTAACGAAACCCCAATTATAAAGATTACCCCAAACTCATCACGGGTGAACGAACTTCAGAACCAACCACACCAAGGCCGCCATCACGGCCACCACCGCCAACCCCCGCAGCGCCATCATCGGCCTCATGACCAACGCCAGCATGGCACCCGTTCCCATGCCCCCCAGGTGCCCGACGTGGGCCACGTTCGTGACCAATCCCCACTTGACCAGCAAGACCACGAACAGGGTGTACAAGACAGCGAACAAGGCCAAGGGCACCGGGATCAGGAAGAAGAACATGATCGACAGCGGTCTCAACATCGTCATACACCCGATGAGACCGAAGATCGCCGCGGAAGCCCCCACCACCGGCTCGAACGGCGTGAACGCGATCTGAAGGAGACCGCCCGCCACACCGGACGCGAAATACACCAGGTACCACTCGAACCTGGAGAGTATCTCCTCCAAAGCCCTACCGAACGTCACCAACCCCAACATGTTCATCGCCAAGTGGAGCAGGTTGGCGTGGAGGAACATGTACGTGATCAAGCACAAGGGATTCCTCTCCAGGTTCGGCAAGCTCAACCCGAACTCGTGGACAACATCGGGGCGAATAGTGAGACCGGGACCCACCGTGAGGAAGAACGCCCCTACGTTGGCCAACAGCAACAAGGTACTCGGTCTCAAGGTGGGGGCGACCCCGCGATGGATAGAGATGAGACCCTCCGCGTTCTGGACGATCTAGGCGTCGACGCCAGGTACGTCGCCGTCACCCCGGGCAAGATCTACCCGTTGAACCCCAGGAGGGCGAAGCTAACATCCTCTAGGATCGAGGAGCTGAAGGCTGAGGGCGTGAAGGTGGTCCGATCTAAGGTACTCGAAAAGATTTCCTCCAGGGTTCATTCCACGGTCACCGAACACGGGCTGTTCCAACCCAAGGAACGTGTTGTTTTAGGGCTCAGCGGAGGCAAGGACAGTCTCACGTGCGCTCTGATCATGGAACCCCTCTCGAGGAGGCTCGGCCTAGAGGTCAAAGCGGTGCTGGTAGAGACCAGGCTGCAGGGAGAGCCGGTGTGGGGCGAGGAGGGGTCGAAGATCTGCCGGGATATCGCCGACGCCCTAGGGTTCGATTTCGAGTACGTGAAACCGGAGGAAGACGTGGGGGAACTGGCCGAGGAAAACGACGAGTCCCCGTGCCTGATATGCTCCCTGCTGAGGAGGAGGGAGTTGAGGAGGTTCGCCCCCAAGATCGTCCTCGGCCACACGTTGGACGATCTCGTCACCACGGCGCTGGTGTCGGCGGTGAAAGGGGAAGGGTTCGACGTCCTCTCCCCAGTGGACGAGCTGGAAGGGATGCGCTCCGATTACGTCGACTTCGACTTCCCCCCCACCACGGTGGTGAGACCCCTGCTACGGGTACCGGAGGTTTGGACAGAGAGGGTTCCCGAGGAGACCGGGCTCCCCGTGTTCGAGGCCGATTGCCCGTACTCGAAGAGGTACGCCACCACCTTACGAGGGAGGGTCCATCACGCGCTGGAGTGGATGGCGCTGGAGGTGGGCATCGACAGGGAGGAACTCCTGGACAGGTTCCACGCCTCCCTGGAGAAGGGAACCGGCTGAATCTCCCTTCCCCGCGGTAATCGTTATGATCTTCGTAACGATTTTGGGTTTGGTGCGGGGGCCGGGATTTGAACCCGGGACGGCCCTACGGCCACGGGATCCTAAGTCCCGCCCCTTTGACCAGGCTCGGGCGCCCCCGCGTCCTCCGCGTGTTCTCCCCAGGACCCCTCTAATAAACGTTACTCCACGATCCTGACGAGGTCCAATCTGATCTTCCTCACGGGAGGCTCGTAACCCCTCCAATCCATGTCGTAGGGGACGATCTTCGGAGGCGTCTTGTCGACCTCGTAGTACAGGAGCGCCTCGAACGGCGGCTTACCCTCCGGCCATATTTCACCTTTCTCGACATCTTCCATCACTACCTTAGTTATAACCTTACCGTTAGGATACCTGTGCCAAAACTTAATCCACTGCTGGTACTGAGCCAAAGTCAAACCGTACACGGTGAACAAGGGGCCTGCTGCGTCATCCGCTAAGAACACCCCTAACAAAAGAGTGTACGCAACTCCAAACCTGAATATAACATGTATCATGGATATATATGGAATGACAGCAACTCGTTCTTTCAGCCTTTCCGTGTCATGGGACACCAGCAGCATGCACACCGGTAACAAAATTAAGTACACCCATGTCATTATAGCCGAGTTAACGTTTGCAGTTGGCATCCACTCGCTGACATTCCCTATTAAATGGAGTATCAAACCAGGTCTGTGGTACGTGAGGAGACCATGAGACGCGCTCCAATTCACCGACGGGATGAAAACTGCCGTCGCACCCCCCGCCACGAACATGCCCCAAAGTTCCAGCATGGCCAGTCTTTTCTCCCTCGGCGTGTCCGGTATCAGCACGAACAACAAGGGTACAGGCAGCACCTCCAGCCATCCGTCGTAACACACGCCGGTGAGTAATCCCAGCACGTAAGACGCTATCAACCTGGCCCGCGACGTTCTCCCGTAGAACAGGGCCGCCGCCATCATGGTACCGAACAGCGGGTACGTGAGCAGGCATATCGTACGCTTGCTCCCGAGGAAACTCGAGTACTGTATGTTGTACACGAAAGTCAGTATCCACGGGGCGACGAACGCTATCTCCGGTTCGATGTAGTAAGCCAGGAGCGAAGAGACCGCACCGAACACGGAAGCTATCACGAACCTGTAATCGGAGTGCCTTCCACCGTGAGGGTTAACGAAGAACGAGTCCAGCACTATCATCGGCGTCCTGTAGATGAACACCGGCTGGTCGTACCTCCACCAGCTCCTCTCGGGGTAGTGCCCGTATTCGGCGTAGTACTTGGCTATGAAGCCGTAGTAGAACCAATCGCACGACGCGGGAGGGTACAGGTACGACACGTAGGTGGACACCTCGTACGTGAACAGACCGGTGATGAATATGATGAGCCTCAACCGGTGAGGGTCGAGGGAGGGGAGCTTCATCCGGGAACGCTCCCGATCAGGGCTCGAGTCTCTTCCTGTCGCGCGGGAACAGGGTAACCTCCCTGATGTTCGGGACGTTCAACATGGTCATGAGAGTGCGCTCGAGACCCAACCCCCATCCTCCGTGCGGGGGCATGCCGTACCTGAAGGCCTCGAGGTACTTCTCGAAGCTCTCCGGGTTGAGCCCGTCCTCCTCTATTTGGGCCCTGAGAACGTCGTACCTGTGTTCCCTCTGGGCGCCGGATGCCAACTCGATCCCCCTGAACAGGAGATCGAACGCCCTGGTGGTCCCCTTCTCCTCGTCCTTGACCATCGTGTAGAAGGGTCTGGTCTCCTTCGGCCATTCCGTGACGAACACCGGCTCGTCCTCGAACACCTCACCGAGTTTCCTCTCGCCCTCGGTCGGTATATCCTCCCCCCACTCGACCTCGATGCCGTGCTCCGACAGGATGTCGAGCGCCTCCTCGTACGTTATCCTCTCGAACGGCGCCTCCACCTCCGGTACTTCGATCCCCATCCTTTTCAACTCCTCCGAGTGCTCCTGCCTCACCCTTTCGAAAGCGTGCTCCAGCATCCCCTCGAGCACCTCCATGGGTTCTTCCTCGTCCTCTATAAACGACATCTCTATGTCTATGGATATAGCCTCGTTCAGGTGCCTCCGCGTATTGTGCTCTTCCGCCCTGAATATCGGACCTATCTCGTAGACGCGCTCGAACCCCGCACCCATGAGCATCTGCTTGTACAGCTGAGGGCTTTGGGCGAGGTAAGCGTCCCTCTCGAAGTACACCACGGGGAACAGCTCCGTCCCTCCCTCCGTGGCCGTGGCTATGATCTTAGGCGTGTGAACCTCCACGAACCCGTGATTCTCCAGGTACTCCCTAACGGCTGTAGTGAACGTGTTCCTCACCATGAAGTAAGTACGAGGCTCCTCGCGCCTTAGGTCCAGGACCCTGGCGTCGAGTCTGGTGTCTAAATCAGCGTCCACCTTACCCGTCGGGTCCAGCGGCAGGTGGGTCTCGGACTCCGAGAGGACCTCTATCCTCTCCGGTATGACCTCCACGCCGCCCGGGGCTTTTTCGTTGGCCTTAACCTCACCGACCACGGATATCACGGATTCCTTCCTGAGCTTCCCGGCCCTCTCGAAGGTGTCCTCGGGCACCTTGGCCTTCGGGAGCGTGAGCTGGACGACGCCCGTCCTGTCCCTTAAAAGTACGAACTTGATCCCTCCGAGGTCCCTAACCTCGTGCACCCATCCCGCCAACCTAACACGCTCACCGTCCATGTCCGGGGAGACGTCGCCGGCGTACGTGTCCTTAAGCATCGTCCTCACCCCTAGATCTCCTTACTCGAACAGCCCTGGCGTGGTTGGGTAGGCCCTCCACCTCCGCCAGGGTTTCCACGACCCGAGCCAGCTCGTCCAAGGCCTCGGGCTCGACGCGCTGGAACGGGATGAGCTTGACGAAATCCAGCGTGGATAACGCCCCTCGGGCTTTGGCGAGTCCGCCCGTGGGTAGGACGTGGTTAGGGCCGGTGACGTAATCGCCGAAGGGTACGGTGGTATCTCCCCCCAGGAACACCGCGCCGGCCGAACGCACCTTCTTTAGGAGTTCTTCCGGTCTGTCCACGTACAGATGCAGGTGCTCCGGGGCGAACTCGTTGGCGAACTCCAAGCAAGTGTCAAGATCCTCGAACACGACGACGAGCGAGTTCCGAAGCGATTCCCTCAGCACCTCCGCCCTGGGAGCGTCCTCAACCTCCTTTTCCAGCCTGCGAACGGTCTCGCGGGCCACTTCGCCGTCGGAACACGCCAGCACCGACACGGACATGGGATCATGCTCGGCCTGAGCCATGATATCGAGGACAAGCTCGTCGGGATCCGCGCTCGAATCCGCCACCACGAGGACCTCCGAAGGCCCCGCTGGCATGTCCACGTCGACGAGGCCCCTGGCGTAAACCTCCAACTTGGCGCAGGTCACGTAGACGTTGCCGGGCCCCACGATCTTATCGACCTCGGGCAGTGTCTCCGTGCCCGTCGCCACACCGGCCACGGCCTGAACACCGCCGACCCTGAACACAGCGTCGGCGCCCGAAAGGTCGGCGGCCACGAGCGTCTCGGCCGGGACCAGGAGGGGATCGTCCTTGGAGGGAGGCGTGATAACGATCACCTCGTCGCACCCGGCTACCGAGGCCGGGACCACGGTCATGACCGCCGTCGAAGGATAGCTGGCTCTACCTCCCGGTACGTAGCACGCGACTTTCTCCACGGGCCTTATCAGGACGCCGCACTCCGCGCCGTTGACGCACAGAGACCACGAGTCCTTTCCGACGCCGGGGTACGCCCTCTCATGGAATTCCCTGACCCTTTCGACGGATATTTCCAGGGCTTTGAGAACGTCATCGTCCACGAGATCGTAGGCCTTCTCTATCTCGTCCTCCGACACGCGGAACTCGTCGGGATCCATGTCGATACCGTCGAACTCCGCCGTGTACCTGGATACCGCCGCATCTCCCTCCTTCAGCACGTCGTCGATTATCGGGACCACGTTTTCCCTGAACACGGTCACGTCCGTCGAGGGTCTTTCCACCAACGATTCCCATTCCTCACGGGGTGGGTTCTCCACCACCTTCAATGAGACCATGGGCCAACCTCCCGAGCCTCTCACGTATGTGACGTAGCACCTCGGCCAGCGTCCTGGAGTTATCGTAACGCGAGAGAACCTCGGAAGCCTCCCTCTCGTCCATCTCACAGTACTCCTCCGTGATCTTCCTGATGCACCTTATCACGTTGTCGACGACCGTGACATCGGCGGTCATGGCCGTCCGTGACAACGGGTTCAGATCGATCGCCACGACGGTCTTTCCCATCCGCTTCAGGGCCTCGGTCCTGTCACCGTCCTCCAGGGGCACCAGGACCATGTCGGCCCTGGCTATCCCCCTCTCGTCGACGACGGCCCGCTCGGAAGAGGGTTCGGGGAGACGCACCAGGTGTTCCTTTTCCACCCCCAACACGTGACCGGCACCGGCCTCGGCGAGTTTCTCGGCGATCAACCTCGCCCGCTCCTCGGTCCGATGGAACAAATTGACCTCGAGCGGGGCCCCCGTGGTCTCGGACAGCTCCACGAGATCCTCGGGACAGAGGGCGGCGGTGTTCCCGTTCACGGACACAACGGGCCTATCGTGGACGTGGAAAGCCGCCGCGGCGGCCCTGATGGCCTCCTCGGCGGGTGGTATCGTCTTCTCCCCTATGAGGTAGTCGAAAGCCTCCCCCCTACCGTGCGCGATGAGACCTTGGGGGACCACGACGCCCTCCTTCATCCCCTCGACGAGTCTCTCCCTGATCTTGAGGCACTCCGCCCTCGGGTGGTCGTCGGGGATCTTCATCCCCCGAGCCTCCCCTCGATGAGGTCGCAAAGCTCGGCCGCCAGGGTTCTCTTCCCGCCCTCGACGGTCCTCAAGACCTCACCATTCCCGTCCAGTATCCACCACCTACCCTCCTCGGCTCCCATCACCTCCGGAGGGTTGGCCACGATCAAGTCGACGGGAACCCGATCCGCCAGCCTCCGGGCCCCTTCGACGGGGTTCGGGTCCGTTTTGAAGGCCACCTTGAGGCCCTCGAACTCCGGGAAGACTTCCTCCACTATCTTAGGGGTGGGTTCGAGCTCCAGGGTGAGTTCGGAGTCGGAAGGTACCTTGCCCGGTACCTTCCGCTTGGGTTTGAAGTCCGAGGGCGCCGCGCACATGACCAGGCAGTCCGCATCCTTAGTGGCTTCCTTGACCGCGTTGAGCATCTCCTCGGTGGTGACGACCTCAACGACGTCGTCGGCGGGGGCGTCGATGTTCACCGGTCCCTTGACGAGGGTAACCTCGGCCCCTCTGGCCTTCAACTCCCGACATATCTCCGCGGCCGTCCGGCCGGAAGACGGGTTGGTGATCACGCGGACGTCGTCTATGGGCTCTTGAGTCGGCCCTCCGGTCACGACCACCTTCCTGCCCTCGAGACCCGCCCTGACGGCGGCGACGATGGACTCCAACGGGGCGAGTTTCGCCTTCCCCTCCTCCAGGACGGGTTCCACTACCTCCACGTTCCACTCTCTGAGCCTGTTCAGGGCCTCCCGGCACGGTGGGGATGCGTACATGGAACCCGACATGGCCGGGGCGACCAAGCAGCGTTTGCCCGCGCCCAGGGCGGCCACGAACGTGAGCGTGGGTGGTGTGTCGCACGTACCGTGAACGACTTTCGCGATCGAGTTGAGGGTGGCGGGGGCCATCAGGGCCACGTCGCACCATTCGGAAACCTCAACGTGTTCTGCTTTCCCGGTGAGTTCCAGGACGGGTGGACCCGCGTTCGAGGAGAACGAGAGCGCGTCCTCGCCCACGAACCTAAGGGCGCTCCGCGAGGCGACGATCCTCACCTCGTGTCCGTCCGATGTAAGGGCGCGTGCCAGGTCGGGAACCCTGTACGCCGCGACGCTACCGGTCGCGCAGAGCGCGACCCTAGCCAAACGTCACCTTCACCTCCGTCCCCGTGAGCTCCTTGATGGCCCTTTCCAGTTCCTCGGGGCTGGCGGGGACCCTGTTCTCGTCGTTCCTGTGGATCACGGCCTTGAACCTCTCGCCGTCCGGCTCGTACACGACGTTCACGCTGAGAAGTCTGGCCGGGATTATTAGGTCCTGGATTATCTTCCTGAGCTGTCTGATGTCGTTGGGGTCTTCTATCCTTTCGACGACCCTTATCTTCTTACCCAAGTGCTCCGAGAGTTCCTTCGAGATCTTGCCCCTCTTCCCTATCAGCTTCCCGGCCATCCCGGGTTCCGTGACGAGTACCACCAGGTTACCGGTGTCTATGGTCTTGAGGAGCACCGCGTCCTCTAGGGATGGGTATTTCTCCTTCAACTCGACCAGCTTCTTCGAGACCTCGACGTCGGTCTCGGTGATCTCCCCCTTCTCCAGCCTCTCCTCGCATCCCGGGCACAGAAGCCCGGTTTTCGCGCAGACCTCGCATATCGGTAGCTCCAAGAACGAGCCCCCCGGAAACCTGCTGCGCGGGACCCTCAGGGGAAGGTTTAAAAAGTTGATCCGGTGGCGGACCCTTGACTTCGATACGATGAAAACGGGCCATCGGGGGTACAACGGTTGGCCGAGGAGAACGTGATCTACGTGGGCAACAAGCCGGTGATGAACTACGTTCTGGCGTGCATAACCCAGTTCAACGAAGGGGCCAACGAGGTTAGGATCAAGGCCAGAGGTAGGGCCATCAGCAGGGCCGTGGACGTGGCGGAGATAGTCAGGAACAGGTTCATGCCGGAGGTGGAAGTGAAGGACATCAAGATAGGCACGGAGGAGCTGGAGACGGAGGATGGGGAAACGATTAACGTTTCTACGATCGAGATAGTCCTCGAGAAGCCCGTCTGATTTTCTTCCCCCCACGACGACGTCCCCACGGGATCGGGACCGCCAGCAAGGGTACCGACACGCTCGTCTGGTTCTGAACCCACACGTCGGGCGGCACCCCGGTACCCGTGGGCGATATCACCGGTGTCGGTGTAGGCGTCGTCGTGGAGGACTGGATCGTCTGCTCGATCGTCCTCGTGTAACCCTGGTAATCGAAGTACGGATCCGCCAGGATTATCGTCGTCTTCACGGTCCCGGACGCGTTCTGCTCGGGAACCTCGTTAACGTCGACCCCGACCAGCATGTTATCGACTATCCTGGGAACGAACATGTTTCCTGTGTTCACGAACGTGCTGAGCACGGAGTACACCACGTTCTGGTACGGCGGTCTGAGAACCGCCGCGCACACCGGGAGGCCGGACCTCTCCATCAGAAACACCACGGTGACCGCGGTCCTCGTCGAGGAAACCGGGAGACCGGGCGGGTTGCCACCTGGGTTGAACACCAACCTGAGCACCGTGCCCGTGGGCGGGATGATCGGGCTGTAGTTGATGGTCACCGACGATATCGTGAAGGGCACGTACCTGAACTCCACGACGTAAGCCTTCGAGAGCATGTCCGAGAGGTAACCCACGATGTTGGACGGCACATACTCCGACGGCAACGTCGACGGTGACACGTCCGGGAACGCCGCCTGGAAAGCCCCCGAGGAACTCGTCGTTAACAGCCCCGCGAACGTGTACTCCTTGACACCGCCCGACGTGTACAACACCCCCACGATCGGGAAGACCCCGGAACCACCCACGTACAGGACGTTCCCTACCTCCTGAGCCGTCGTCGGCAGTTCGCCGTACGGCACGCTCACGGTCACCACGCTGACACCGGAAGCCTCGACACCGGACGTCGGAAACGCCGTGTATGCCCAAACCCTCCAGAGCGCCTGCGCGTCCGTGAAGTCGTTCACGCTCTGGAGCAACTTCGCCTCGTACGCCAGGAAGGCCGGATCGTAAACCGTCACGTACACGGTCGAACCCGAAGGCGTCGTCCACGCCCAGTAAAGGCCCTGCGGGGCGGTCGTGGAGAACGTTACCGCGATCGGAAACAGGTACGTGTTGGAACCGTCGTACACCGCCAACTGGAACAACGCCTCCGACGAGGACGTGCCCACTGGAGCCACGTGGAAGGACGTTACGTTCGGGTACAGGGTGAACTCGGGAGTCAGCGCGTACAGGTAACCCGTGGATGCCGACGCGAACACCACCGCTCCCATCAGCCTATCCTTCAGGTCCACGGTGACGTCCACGAGCAGGGACCCGGAGGAAGTGTACCCGTACTCGGTCATCTCCACGGTCGTGTCGGGCCACATGAGAAGGTTCAGGTAGGCGTCGTAGTACGGTGAAGTGGGTAGGAGGACCCCTCTTAGGGAGATAGGGGTGACCTTACCCCCCAGCAGGACGTAGCCGTCCTGAACACCGGTCTTGACGGACCACGCTACCACCGTCGCTTCCTCGGTCGCCCCGACGGTGACCCCCTCGGTGCTCGCGGGCGTCGTGTTGCCCGAGCTCACACCCGGGAAGGAGGAAAGCCTGTAGGTGAGGTTCATCTTGACGTCGGTCGGGAACCTCCACGTGACCAGGATCACCCAACCGTCCCCTAGCACCCCCGACAACGCGCCGACCGGAACGGTGGCCACGTGCACGTCCGGCGACGTGGTACCGGTGTACTCGACCTGAAAGAGAACGAGCGGTTGCGACGTCACGTACGCGTACCCGTCCTCGACCCTCCCTTCCACCACGTCGATGGAGTACGTGTTGCCCTTGACCGTGCAGTAGGCCACGACGAAGGCCCCAGGATCGCCGGGCAGCGAGGCCACGTCCGCGGACGTCACGTTGTACCCCTCCAGCAGCGTACCGCCGGAGGTGGTCGCGGCGCCAGTGCTCGGGTCAACCGAGGCTATCAGGTACTTCAGGACGTTGGTACCGTCCTCCGTGGGTACCACGTACGTGATCAGGAACGTCGGTTTGCCGTCTATGACGCCGAGGTAGGCCGTCTTAACGTCGGAAACGGTGTAGTTTTCGCTCACTGAGAAACTCGACCCTGTGACCGATATCGGCCTGTACACGGGGACCCCCTGAACCTCCTCGATCGCCTTGACGATGTCCACGAATGCCTCCACCTTCTGTCCCGCACCGTAGGCCGCCAGCGCCACCACGACGTTACCCGAAGACGTCGAGACGACGTTCGACACGGACAGGGACGGTGGTGTCGAGGGTTCATCGCCCTCCGTCTCCCAAACCGGCAACGTCTGGCCGTCCCACGTGGCCACGGCGAAGCCGACCTTGTACACCGTGGTGGTCGTGGTACCCGTCGTGCCCGTGGTCGACACGGATGTCTTGTACACGTAGGTCACCAGGTAGCCTTGTAGCGGTACCCCCTCGACCTCGTCGACGCCGAGATCGAAGGGCGCCTGCGTCGCGTAGAGGAGTGTCTCTCCCTCGGACGGCGCGAACACCGTCACGCTATCGTCGTACACCGGGTTGAGGTGCCTGTAGTCCGGGTTCGTCGCGGCTAAGACCGAAGCCGTCGACTGGTTCACGGACTGGGGCTCGGGGAGCGTGGACGTGGTGGTTTGACCCCAGACCGGGCCGATCACCACCGATAAGGCGATCAACGTAAATAGAACCTCGACCGGCCGCATCTCGAATTTCCCCTAAGCATGTTTAGGAACTTCCCTAAACCCAGGGCGCCCTCGGGAACCAACACGTTCACAAGGGTGTAACGCCTTGTCGCCGTACGAGCTCGAGCTGGACGGCGTTAAAATAGAAATCGGCAAGGTGGAGGAGTTCGAACCCGAACCCGAGGGCCCTCACCCCGAACCCGAACTCGTGGAACTGATGAAATGGGACAGGAAACTCTTCTCACGCTACCGGATAGCCTCGTTCCCCATCTGCGACATGTGCTGCATGTGCACGTACGGGAGATGTAACCTCGCGGAGGGCAGGAGAGGAGCCTGTGGTATCGACGTCAGGACCAACACCGCGAGGATGACGACCCTGAAAACATGCATAGGCGCCGCGTGCCACTCCGCCCACGCTAGACACCTCGTGGAGTACGTGGAAGAGAAGATGGGAGACGCCGACATAGACCTCGGCCCCGAGGTCGACGTCAAGACACCCATATTCACGACCCTGATCGGCGTCGAACCCGAGACCGTTTCGGACTTGAAGCGAGGGCTCGCCTACATAGAACGCGAGCTCACCAAGATAGTATCGTCCGTCCACATGGGACAGGAAATGGACGCGCATGACTTCGAATCCAAAGCCCTCCACGCCGGCATGCTCGACACGCTCGCCCTCGAGATAGCCGACGTCGCCCAGATATCCGCCTTCGACATGCCCAAAGGCGAGGCCCCGCTCGTCGAGTTCGGCCCCTTCGCCGCGGACCCGGACAAACCATGCATCCTACTCATCGGACACAACGTGGCCCCCGGCACCGAGGTACTGGACGTTCTCGAGGAGAGGGGACTGGACGAGAAGGTCGAGGTCCTAGGCATCTGCTGCACCGCGTGGGACATCTCCAGGGTCGACGACAGGTCCAAGGTCATCGGGCCCATATCCAGACAACTCGACTACGTGCGCATGGGCATAGCCGACGTGATAATCCTCGACGAACAGTGCATCAGGGCCGACGTCGTCGAGGAAGCCACCGAGGTGGGATCCCGCGTCATAGCGACCAGGGAACTCGTCACGTGCGGCCTCCCGGACGTCACCGACCTCCCCACGGAAAAGATCGTCGAGAAGATGGCCAACGGGGAATGGATGGCCGTATTCATAGAAGACCTCGAGAAAGCCGCGGAAGTAGCCGTCGAAGTCGCACTACGCGTCCACGAGGACAGGAAGGAAGAGAAAGGCGTCCTCAAATCCCCCGACGAGATAATCGAGGAGGCCTCCAGGTGCCTCGAGTGCGGCGACTGCGAGAGGGCCTGCCCGAACGACCTCCCCATAGCCGAGGCCATGGTCAAGGCCGCCGAGGGCGACCTCGACCCGCTAGCCGACCTACACGAAAGGTGCGTCGGATGCGCCAAGTGCGAGTCCGAGTGCCCGGCCAAGATACCCGTGTACCGCCTGATAGCCGACGCCTGGAAACACCGTCTCAAGAACGAGAAATACAGGGTCAGAACCGGTAGGGGACCCGTCAAGGACACCGAGATCAGGAAGGTGGGCGGCCCCATCGTCATGGGGGACATCCCAGGGGTCGTCGCCTTCGTAGCCTGCCCTAACTATCCCGACGACATCAAGGACGTCGCCAGGATGGCCGAGGAACTCCTCGAGAGGAACTACATCGTCCTAACATCGGGATGCACGGCGATGGCCCTCGGGTTCTACAAGGACGAGGACGGGAAGACCCTGTACGAGAAGTACCCGGACGAGTTCGACGCGGGCGGCCTCGTGAACACGGGCTCCTGCGTGTCGAACGCCCACATCCTCGGCGCCTGCATCAAGATCGCGGCGATATTCGCCAGGAAGGATCTAAAAGGTAACTTCAAGGAGATAGCGGATTACATATTGAACAGGATAGGAGCGTGTGGCGTGCTTTGGGGAACCATGAGTCAAAAAGCCTTAGCGATATCCACAGGATTCACTAGATGGGGCATACCTATAGTTTACGGTCCCAGCGGACTGAAGTACCAAACTTTGTACATAGGCGACTTAGAAGGGGACTGGACGGTTTACGATGCCAGAACAGGGGAGAAATTCCGGGAATACTGCCCTATACACCTTAAGTACGCCGCCGAGGACTGGCGAGAGGCCCTTGTTCAAGCCGTCAAATTGTGCATAAGACCTAATGACACCCCTCAGGGCAGACAGATAAAGCTTCAAAACTACATCGAGTTATACGAGAAGTTCTACAACGAACTACCTCCCGACTTACCGCTGTATGTCAGAGATAAGAACGATATTCCGATAACGGTAAGGGATAGGGTAATGGAATACTTGGAAGAAGTAGGGTGGAAACCTCGGAAGGGTCCGGATGTACCCACGATACTAGAAGAGTTAGTGGAGGGTGAGTGAACGGTTGGCTAGACCCTGGGACCCCACCCACGTCTACACCTCGGCCGCCGAGGTCGTCGGCCCCTCGATAGTCAGGATGATAGTCTCCAGGGCCAGCGACCCCCTCCTCATCGTCGGGCCCAGGGCCGTCGAGAACGAGAACTGGCGGGAGGCCCTGGTCTCCCTCCTCGAGCGGTACAAGCTGGACGCCGTGTGCGTGGCCCCGTACAAAGGGGACGAGTTCGGGCGCAAAATGGGCGTCGTGGAGGTGGCGACGCTCCTCCAGAGAGGGGAACCAGTCCTCGGTAAACACCCGGACGTCGTCCTCTACTCCGGCTCAAGACCCGACGTCACGGACAGGGTGATGCAAGGTCTGAGACACTTCAGAATGGATTTGATAAAAGTCGTGTTAAATCCCGAGTACTGTCCGAGTGCAGATTACTCATTTCCGAACATGAAAATGGATGAATTTATATCGAACCTTAACAGCATATAACTTTTGTTCGGGGGAGTTTCTCCCGTGGCCGGGCTGGAGGACCTCCCCGTGGAGGTCAGCCCGAGGTACGAGGGCGAGAGGATAAGGAGCGGAGACATGTACGTGGAATTGGCCGGACCGAAAAGCTTCGGTGCCGAGTTATTCAAGGTTATGGATCACGATGAAGTTAGAGATGGCAACGTTGAGGTGATTGGTCCGGATATAGATGATATGGAAGAAGGCGAGAGATATCCGTTTGGAATATTCGTGAAGGCTGCTGGTGAGGAGCTAGAAGAAGACGTGGAAGGTGTCCTTGAGAGAAGAATACACGAGTTTTGTAACTATGTAGAAGGCTTTATGCATCTGAATCAAAGAGATCAAATTTGGTGTAGAGTTGCTAAGAAAGCCGTGGAGAAAGGTTTCAAGCTAGAGCACTTGGGCATAGCTCTTCGCGAGCTGTTCAAGGAAGAGTTCGGAAACGTTATCGATGCTATCGAAGTCGTGCTAATGACCGATGAGGATAAGGTCAAGGAGTTCGTGGAATACGCCCGTGAGGTCTACGCCAAGAGGGACGAGAGGGCCAAGGAACTCTCGGAGGAAGACGTCGACGAGTTCTACGTGTGCCTCATGTGCCAGTCCTTCGCTCCGACCCACGTGTGCGTGATCACGCCGGACAGGACGAGCCTCTGCGGTTCGATCACATGGCACGACGCCAAGGCCGCCTACAAGATAGACCCGGAGGGTCCGATATTCCCCATCGAGAAGGGCGAGTGCCTGGACCCGGAGGCCGGCGAGTACGAGGGCGTCAACGAGGCCGTGAAAGAGCACTCGGGGGGCGCCGTCGAAAGGGTATTCCTACACTCGTGTCTCGAGTACCCGCACACCAGCTGCGGCTGCTTCCAAGCCGTGGCTTTCTACATCCCCGAGGTCGACGGGATAGGGATCGTGGACAGGGAGTACACCGGCGACACGCCCTTGGGCATCCCGTTCTCCACCCTGGCCGGCGAGGCGAGCGGTGGCGAGCAACAACCCGGTTTCGTGGGCGTTTCCTACGGTTACATGGAGTCCGACAAGTTCCTGCAGTACGACGGCGGATGGGAGCGCATCGTCTGGATGCCTAAGGAACTCAAGGAGAGGGTCAAGCACGCCATCCCGGACGAGCTGTACGACAAGATAGCGACGGAGGAGGACGCCACCACGGTGGACGAGCTGAAGGAGTTCTTGGAGGAGGTCGAGCACCCCGTCGTGGAGCGCTGGGAGGAGGAAGAAGAGGTCGAGGAGGAAGAGGAGAAGGTCGAGGAGGAGGCCGCGCCCGCGGAGGCACCGACGCTCGAGGTGGGAGAGCTTCCTCTGGTGCCGGGTGGAGGGTTGAACGTGAAGATCGTGCTCAAGAACGCCAAGATCTACGCGGAGAAGGTGATCATCAAGCGAGTGGACAAGGAGGGCGGGGAGAAGTAGTCCCCGCCCCCGGAGGGTACCCCGTTGATAATCGCTTTCACGGGGAAGGGAGGCACGGGGAAGACGCTCCTCGCGTCGATGACCGTCCTCGAGCTGATAGATTCGAACGTCGGGGATCTACTGGTGATCGACGCGGATCCCGACGCCAACATGCCGGACGCGTTGGGTGTCGATGTGGAGACCACGCTCGGTGACGTCAGGGAGAGGTTCAAGCGGGAGGTCGAATCGGGGGAGCTTCCTCCGGGTTTCGACAAGCAGGCTTACATGGAGTACCTCGTGGCCTCCGCCATAGAGGAGACGGACGACTTCGACCTTCTGGTCATGGGTAGGCCAGAAGGGAGGGGCTGTTACTGCGCCGTCAACCAGTGGTTGCGTAAGGTCATGTCCGACTTACTCCCGGCCTACGATGCGGTCGTTATGGACTGCGAGGCTGGGCTTGAACACGTCAGCCGTGGCATTATCGAAGGAGTCGATCACGTGGTGGCGGTCGTGGACCACTCCCTCAAGGCCCTCAAGACCGCCGCCAGGATAAGAGATCTGCTCGATGAGCTCGAGGTGGACGTGGGCTCGCTTCACGTCGTGGCGAACAGGGTCACCGACGAGGAGTTCGAGGTCCTGAGTGAAAAGGCCCGGGAGTTGGACCTCGATATCGTGGGTAGGGTTAGGCCCGATCCCGAGGTCGTCCGTATCGACCTGGAGGGCCTCCCCGTGACGGAGTTGCCCCCGGACTCCAGGGCGAGGTCGGACCTGCGGGAGGTCCTCCGTCGGATAGGCATCACGGGGTGATGCCCCGTGGGCGGTTTGGACCCCGAGGAGATAATCAAGTCCGTCCTCGGTGCCTTGGAGGACGCCGAGGAGGTGGAGTTGCGTAACGTGGCGATCGAGGTCGAGGAGATGGAGATCGACTTCAGGACTGCGGCCCAGGTTATCCCGATGGAGATCCTCAGGAGGTTGGGGGAGAGAAAGGAGAAGGCCGCCCCCGAGATCCCGGAGTACGAGCCTCCCGTCGGCGAGTACGAGTCCGAGATCGCCGAGGTCACGATCGGGGCCACGAAATCCGAAGGTGGAACCCGGGACAGGGTCGTCGTCCTCGGGGGCGAGAAGGCCTACTTCCCGTTCGAAGCCCCGCGTCCCAACCCACCCGTGGTCACTTTCGACGTGTTCGACACCCCGGACGTGGGTATCCCCGGGCCTATCAGACAGGAGTTAGGCGACGTGGTGGAGGATCCCGTGGACTGGGCTCGTGCCGTCGTCAAGCGCTACGGTGTCGACATAGTCACGATCCACCTCGTCAGCACGTCCCCCAAGATGTACGACACGCCCGTCGAAGAAGCGATGAAACTGCTCGAGGACATCCTGGACGCCGTGAAGGTTCCGATCATAGTGGGTGGTTCGGGCGACCCGGAGAAGGACGTTGAGGTTTTCGTGAAGGCCGCCGAGGTCTGCGAGGGAGAGAGGGTGATGCTGTCTTCGATCAACGAGGACATGGACTTCGAGAGGGTCGTGGAGGCCGCCAAGGAGTACGGTCACGTGGTCCTCACCTTCGCACCCATCGACGTCAACATGATGAAGTCCATCAACAAGAGGGTCCTGAACAGGGGGTTGAAACCAGAGGACGTCGTCATGGACCCGACCACGTGCGCGTTGGGTTACGGTATAGAGTACACCATAGACGCGATGACCAGGATAAGGCTCGCCGGGCTCCAGGGCGACGAGTACCTCAGGATGCCGATATCCAGCGGATCCACCAACGCTTGGGCCGCCAGGGAGGCGTGGATGAAGAACGAGGAATGGGGCCCGAGGGAGTACAGAGGACCCCTGTGGGAGGCCGTGACGGCGACCACCGTGGCGCTCTGCGGCGCCGACCTGCTGATGATGTTCCACCCCTGGGCCGTCCAAACCGTGATGGAGGCGATGGAGTACCTGGCCGAGGGCAGGATCATCGGGGACGCCAGGGTCACCGACTTCATCATCTAAGGGGGATCCGGACTTGCCCAAGGTCAGCGCCATGGACGTGTACAAGCTCCTCCCGGGCCATAACTGCGGGGCGTGCGGCTGCAGCACCTGCATGGAGTTCGCGACCAAGCTCGTGAACAGGGAGGCCGACCCCGAGGACTGCCCCCACCTGGACGAAGATTCCCTACGCAAGCTGAAGGAACTCATCTCCCCACCCGTCAAAGAGGTGCGGATATGCGAAGGCGATAGGTCGGTCGTGGTGGGAGGCGACGAGGTCCTGTTCAGGCACGAGCTCACGTTCTTCAACCCACCCCCCGTGTTCTGCACCGTGTACGATGACATGGACGAGGAAGAGATCGCCTCGAAGGTCGACAGGATTCAATCCTTCCAAGTAGAAAGGGTGGGCGAGGTGCTAACGCTCGACGGCGTGGCCGTGGTGTCCAGGAAGGGGGACCCCGAGACGTTCGCCAAGGCGGTTGAGATAGCCGTGGAGGGCAGCGAAGACCTGGCCATCGCCCTCGTATCCAAAGAAGTGGACGTCCTAAGGGCCGGGTTGGACGTGTTCGACGAAAGGCCCCTCGTCTACCCGGCCACCGAGGAGAACGTCGAGCCGCTGGCCGCTCTGGCCGCCGAGCACGATTGTCCCTTGGGCCTCCACGCGGACGATGTCGAGGACCTGATACCCCTCGTCGTGAAAGCGTCGGAGCACACGGAAGACCTGCTCCTGGACCCGGGTACGGAATTCGGACCGTACGACGTCGTTTCGACCACCGACAAGCTGTCGGAGATAAGGAAGGCCGCCATCGAGGAGGAGTTCGAACCGTTCGGCTACCCCACGCTGGTCACGACGTTCCCGTACGCGTTCCTCGAGGACGATCCCGTGGACGCGGGTATGAGGGAGAGCTACCTGGCCTCGGCGTGCGTGCTGAGGTACGCGGACCTGATAATCATGGACACGGTGGAGCCTTGGGCCCTGCTTCCCGTGCTCACACAGCGCCAGTGCGTCTACACCGACCCGAGAGAACCGCAGGCGGTCGAGCCCGGACTGTACAAGATAGGAAACCCCGACGAGCACTCACCCGTGCTCGTTACGACCAACTTCAAGCTAACTTACCACTGCGTGGCCGGTGATCTCGAGGACGGCGGTGTCGACTGCTGGCTTTTGGTGATAGACACGGGTGGCCTCGCCGTCGACGTGAGCGTGGCGGGCGGGCAGTTCACGGGTGAGGCCGTGAAGGAGGTCATGGAGGAGACCGGGATAGAGGAGAAGGTCGCCCACAGAGTACTCATCATCCCCGGGAAGGCCGCCGCCGTCAAGGGGGACGTGGAGGAAGCCACGGGGTGGGAGGTGATAGTAGGAACTCAAGACTCCTCCGAGTTGCCCGAGTTCTTGGAGAAGGAGGGGTTGGCGCGGATAGAAGGCTGAGGATAGCCCTGGCGTTGACGGTCGTCGGGATAACCCTCGCCCTCCGGCTCCCTTCCCCCCACCCCGAGGCCTGGTTCCTCGTCGGCTACCCCGACTCCCCTTACCACGAGCAAAGGGCTTACTGGCTGAGGCCCGTTTTATGGCCGCCGGCTGAAGTGGTGCTGGACCACCCGTGGGCCGTTCTAGACATCGATGTCACCAGGATGTGTCTCGACGTGGGGACCGTGCTGGCCTGTGGGTTGCTGGTGTACTTGGTACCGGGTACCGTGCTCCTACTACCGCTGTGGGAAGGGGTCGGCCAGTTCGCACCCGCCCCATGGGCCGCGCTGATGGCCGTGGCGGCCGCGAGGTACGGAACCAAGGTCTCCCCGCTACTTCCTCTGTTCAGACAGGAGGACGTGGTGATATCGCTGGTCGACGCTCTCGAGAGGGGAGATCTTTGGGCCGTCCCCCCGGCCCTGGCGGCCGCGTGCGTCACGCCGTTGTTCAACTACATACTCCTCGGGGATCCCTGGGCAACTGAGCATCTAATGATAAAACCTGCGGGCGTCGTCCCGATTCCAGCCAGAGATATAATTTGTGCTGTAATCGCAGGAATACCTATTATACTAACCATCAGGAGATCTAATATGTTATTAATATCTAAATTTTTAATATCAGCTCTTGTGGTTGTATCGATACTACCAGGAAGCTATTTCGTTAGCGCTCCAGAAAGGTATCTACTACCGGTAGGAACTTACTTAATGGCAAGAGGTATGGGTCCTGGACGAAAGATAGTTCCTTATATGATCGCATGCTTAATTGGAATAATAGTAGGATTTTCCCTTCATTTATACACTATAAAAATCGAAACGAGATTAGACTCTGTACATGGAGCAACATTTCAAACATTCATGGGCACGCCCTGCATCGTCGGGAATTTCTTAGCGGTAGAAACGCTAAAACATGGCAACGAAGTGTGGATTCCCCCCTTTATTCCTCAAAGAATTCAAGCTAAGTTACCTAAAGTTATTGTTAGATTCTTTTGGAAGGATAAATACACAATGATTTGGTATTTCTCTCAAAGTGATAATAATCTGCCCAAATATACTACTCATTCTTGGAAGATATGGAAATATAACTGTAGTAACATAAAGTATATTGTTACTATAATTGTTTTTTACCAGCCTAACAAACAAGAAGTAATCATATGGGGTAGAAAGCTATGACTACGGTTCTGGTTACGGGAGGTGCGGGATTTATAGGGTCTCATGTCGTCGAAGAATTAGTGGATAGGGATTATAATGTAATCGTGGTTGATAATCTTAGAACTGGAAATCCAAACAATCTTAAAGGAGTCATTGATAGTATCGAGTTTGAGAGAATAGACATAACCGATCCTATAGCTTTAAGTTCGGTTATGGATGACGTCGACGTCGTGGTCCACCTTGCCGCCCAGACCAACGTTAGGTACTCCATGGAGTGTCCGTTCGACGACATGGAGGCCAACGTCGTCGGCACCCTCAACGTGGCCGTCCAGGCCGCGCGTCACGATGTGGAGAGGGTGGTCTACTCCTCGTCGGGCGGGGCGGTCTACGGTGAGCCCGAGTACCTGCCCGTCGATGAGGACCATCCGACGAGGCCCATCTCCAACTACGGGGTGTCTAAACTCACCGGGGAGCATTACCTGAGGGTTCAGGCCGAGGAGGCGGGGTTCGATCACGTCATCCTCAGGTACGCCAACGTGTACGGGCCCAGGCAGGATCCGTCGGGCGAGGCCGGTGTGATCTCCGTCTTCCTCGAGAGAGCCCTCAAAGGGGAGCCCTTGGTGGTGTTCGGGGACGGGGAGCAGACCAGGGACTTCGTCTACGTGGAGGACGTGGCGAGGGTCACCGCCGATTGCGTGGAGAAGGGCGAGGGCGTCTACAACATCGGTACCGGGAGGGAGACCTCGGTCAACGAGATCATCGGAATGATCCGGAAAGTCGTGGGAGAGGACGTAGAGGTCGTCTACGACGATCCTCGACCTGGTGAGGTAAGGAGGATTTATCTCGACATATCCAAGGCCGAGAGCGAGCTCGGTTTCTCCCCTCGCGTGGATCTGGAGGAGGGTATCTCCAGGACGTATGAGTGGATGAGGGAGCGCGTCCTAGGGGATGGTTGAGGTGCCGGACACGTTCGTGATAGTGGTGGATCCTTCCAAGTGCACCGGGTGTAAGAAGTGCATCAACGCGTGCGAGGAGACCCACGGCAAGGCCAGGATTTACAAGGTGTCGGACGACGCGCCGCCCGTGACGTGTCTCCAGTGCGATGGGGCCCCCTGCGCGGCGGCCTGTCCTATAGACGTGATAACGATGGAAGGAGACGCGTGGGTCGTCGGCGATGACTGCGTCGGGTGTGGGCTGTGCGTCGTGGCATGCCCGTTCGGGATGATAGAATTGCACGATGGCAAGGCGGTGAAATGCACGCTGTGCTACGACGCTCCCAAGAGGATGCCAGCGTGCGTCGAGGCGTGCGACGAGGACGCTCTGAAGCTGGTCTCCAAGTCGGAGTTCTCGGAGGGTAAGAGGAGGGCGTTCGCCGAGGAGATGGAGAGGATATACAGGATGCTGGGCGAAGAGGTGGAGCGTTAAGATGAAGGTCGGGGTGGTGGGGAAGGGAGGGGTCGGCAAGACGACCGTCGCCGCGGCCCTCGCCAAGGAGCTCTCCGACCGCGGCTTCGAGGTCCTCGCGGTGGACGCGGACTCGGACCCGGACCTCGCCTACTCCATGGGCCTCCCCGATTCCCCCACCCCTATCACCGAGATGGAGGACCTCGTCGAGGAGAGGACGGGGGCCAGACCGGGCGAGGTGTTCGGGGCCGTTTTCAGGCTCAACCCGAGGGTCTCCGACATCCCGGACCGCATGACGGTCGAGGTGGAGGAAGGTCTCAGACTGCTCGTGGTCGGATCCGTGGAGGCCGTCGGGGAAGGCTGTTTCTGCCCGGCCGCGGCCCTCGCCAGGAGGTTGATCAGGCACGTCGTCACGGCCAGGGACGAGGCCGTCGTCATCGACACCGACGCCGGGTTGGAGCATTTCGGTCGTAGGGTTCTCGAGGGCGTCGATTGGATCGTCGTCGTGTGCGAGCCATCGCTCAAGTCCGTCAAGAACGCGAGGAGGTCCGTGCTCCTCTCGCGCGAGATGGGAGTCGAGAACGTGGCCGTCGTCCTTAACAAGTGGAGGGAGGGCGTGGAACGCCCGGACCTGGACGCGGATGTCGTGATCGAGGTTCCGTTCGACGAGGAGGTTGTAGAATTGGAGGTTAAGGGGTCGCCCGTATGGGAGGCGGAAACCGTGAGGAGAGGGGCGAGAGAGCTGGCGGACGCCCTTCTTTCGAGGTGAGGATCAAGGAGGAGTTCTGTAAGGGATGCTTCCTGTGCGTGTGGGTGTGTCCCGTCGACGCCTTGGACGAGTCGGACAGGAGGAACGAGAAAGGGTACCGGTTGCCCGAGCAGGTGGGCAGGTGTACCGGTTGTAGGCAGTGCGAGATGATATGCCCCGACGTCGCGATAGAGGTGGTGGAGGCCGATGAGGGATGAAAACGGGAAGGTGGAGTTCCTGCAGGGGAACGAGGCCTGCGCGGAGGGAGCGATAGCGGCCGGGTGCAGGTTCTTCGCGGGGTACCCTATCACGCCATCGACGGAGATAGCGGAAAGGATGAGCGCCCGCCTCCCGGAGGTTGGCGGCGTGTACGTTCAGATGGAGGACGAGATAGCGTCGTTGGCGGCCGTCATCGGGGCCTCCTGGGCCGGTGTGAAGGCGATGACCGCCACGTCGGGCCCCGGGTTCTCGCTCATGCAGGAACACATGGGCTACGCCGTGATGACCGAGACCCCCTGCGTCGTCGTAAACATCCAGAGGGGAGGGCCCAGCACGGGTCAACCCACCAAGGCTTCGCAGGGCGACGTCATGCAGGCGAGGTGGGGGTCTCACGGGGATTACGAGGTGGTGGCCCTGTCCCCGTACGATGTTCAGGAGATGTTCGACCTCACCGTGGAGTGCTTCAACTGGGCGGAGACGCTCAGGGTGCCCGCGGTCCTCCTGGCCGACGAGGTCGTGGGACACATGAGGGAGAGGGTGGTCCTTAGGGAGGACGTGGAGACCGTGGATAGGGAGCTCCCGCCCGAGGGCGAGGAGGTCGAGAGACCGTTCCCGCTCGAACCCGACGATCTCGTGCCGCCGATGCCCGTCTTCGGCCGGGGACACAGGGTTCACGTGACCGGGTTGACGCACGACGAGCGGGGTTACCCGTGTACCGACGACCCGGAGGTGCATCGGAAGCTCGTGCGGCGGCTTTGCAACAAGGTGCGGAAAAGGGCGGGGGAGATACACGAGTCGGTCGGCTACGACTTCATCGAGCGCGACTCCGACATCGCCCTGGTGGCGTACGGGGGATGCGCCAGGACCGTACTCGAGGCCGCCGAGGAGGCGGGCGTCACGATGTTCAGGCCGAAGGTGATACACCCGTTCGACGAGGGGCTTGTCCGGAGACTCCTCGACGGGTACGAGGTCCTGGTCGTCGAGATGAACCTGGGCCAGTACTACGAGATGGTGAAGATGGCACTGGATCCGGACTGTGTCCACCTGCTCGGGTACCCGGGCGGTTACCCTCCGACGCCCGAGAGGGTCGTCGAGGAGGTTGAACGGCTCGGGGGTTGAGCGAGGGTGGACGTCGAGGACGTTCTCCGCATGGATAGGTGGCCGCATATCCTGTGCCCGGGCTGCGGCAACGGGACCATACTGAACGTTCTCGCCCGCGAGTTGGCCGAGAGGTTCGAGAACGGGGATCTCGATCCCGATAAGACGGTGTTAGTCTCGGGTATCGGCTGCTCCTCGAGGCTCCCCGGTTACTTCCGTCTCGACTCCCTGCACACCACGCACGGCAGACCCTTGGCCTTCGCCACGGGTCTGAAGACGGCGAACCCTGACCTCGAGGTCATAGTTATAACCGGGGACGGTGACGCGGCGGCGATAGGTGGTAACCACCTCATCCACGCCGCCCGGAGGAACCTCGATGTCACCGTGATCTGCGCTAACAACTACATCTACGGCATGACCGGTGGTCAGGTCAGCCCGACGACGCCGGAGGGTGACGTCTCCACGACCACGCCGTACGGGAACCCGGAACCGCCTTTTGATCTCTGCGAGTTGGTGATGGGAGCTGGGGCTCCGCACGTCGAGCGTTGGACTACGGCCCACCCCGTCCAGCTCAAGGCGGCCATAGGTAGGGCCCTGGATCGTGAGGGGTTCTCGTTCATAGACGTGTTGTCCCAGTGCCCCACGAACTACGGGCGGCGGAACGGGTTTCGGGACGCTAGGGAGATGGTGGAATGGCTCAGGGAGAACACGTCGACCAGGGACGAGGAGGGTAAGATCAGGATAGGGATCCTGAGGGACGAGGAGAGGGAGCCGTTCCACGCCAGGATCCGGAAGGTGTTGGAGAAGGCCGGGGGAGACGGTGATTGAGGATCGAGGTGAGGATAGCCGGTTTCGGAGGTCAAGGTGTGATCCTCGCCGGTGTCGTTCTGGGGCGGGCCGCCGCGGTCTACGAGGGATTGGAAGCCGTGCAGACGCAGTCTTACGGTCCCGAGGCCAGGGGAGGTGCCTCCAGGTCGGACGTGATCGTATCCGATGAAGAAAAAATAATGTTTCCATACGTTAGGGAACCAGATCATCTCGTGGTCATGTCCCAAGAGGCTTACGACAAGTACATCGGGGACGTGAAGTCGGACGGGCTGGTCGTCTACGATTCCACGCTCGTGGAACCGTCCCGGGGCGACGTCGAACACGTGGGCGTTCCGGCCACCGAGAAGGCCGAGGAGGAGTTGGGTCTCAGGATAGTGGCCAACATGATCATGCTGGGCGCGTACAGGGAGCTCACGGACATCGTTTCGTTCGATTCCCTCCGCAACGCCGTGATGGACTCCGTTCCTCCCGGTACCGAGGAGACGAACGAGAAGGCCCTCAGGCTCGGGGCCGAACTCGCGGAGGGTGGTGCGGATTGATAAGGCTCCTCGAGTATCAGGCCAAGGGTCTACTCCGCGAGGTTGGTATCAAGGTGCCGGAGGGAGGAGTGGCCAGGACCGGTGAAGAGGCCTCGAGGATAGCGGAGCAGATCGGTGGACCCGTCGTGGTCAAAGCCCAGGTCCCTGTCGGCGGGCGGGGGAAGGCCGGGGGCGTCCTCTTCGCCGATACCCCCGAGGAGGCCAGGGAAGTCGCCAGGGATCTCCTCGGTTCCAAGATCAAGGGGGAGATCGTCGACAAGGTCCTGGTCGAGGAGCGGTTGAACATCGAGGAGGAATGGTACGCCGCGATATCCCTGGACAGGTCCGAGAGGATACCGATAGTCCTGGCTTCAAGGGAGGGCGGGGTCGACATCGAGGAGGTCCCCGACGAGAAGATCGCCAGGAGGTACGTCGATCCGTTCCTGGGTATGAGACCGTTCGAGGCCAGGCTGGTTGCCAAGGACGCGGGTATCCCGAGGGAGTACCTCCGTGACTTCGAATCCGTACTCACGGCCATGTACGAGGTATTCGACGGGTACGACGCCCACCTGGTCGAGATCAACCCTCTGGTCCTGACGAAGGAAGGGGAACTCGTGGCCGCCGACGCCGTGGTCAACCTGGACCAGGACGCCGCCGTGATGCGTCATCCCGAGTTCGCCGAGGAGACGGAGGACTTCCACCTCGTCGAGCTTGGAGGGGACGTCGGGATCATAGCCAACGGCGCGGGTCTGACCATGGCGACCGTGGACCTGGTCAAGGAGTTCGGCGGGGAGCCGGCCAACTTCCTCGACGTCGGAGGTGGCGCTTACCCCTCGCTCATAAGGAGAGCCATCCTGGCCGTGGACGATCTCGGCGTTTCCGTCATATTGATTAACATATTCGGCGGGATAACCAGGTGCGACGACGTGGCCAAAGGGATAGTCAGGGCGATGGAAGACGTGGACACGCCCATGGTGGTCAGGCTCGTGGGTACGAACGAGGAGGAGGGTCACGCTATACTGAAGGAACACGGCATCGACGTGTTCGAGGACCTCGAGGAGGCCGTGAAGAGGGCCGTGGAGATAGCCCAGGGGTGATACCCTTGATAGAGTCGACCACGAGGGTCCTCGTACAGGGTATCACCGGGCGTCACGGGAGCTTTCACACCGGGTTGATGCTGGAGTACGGGACCAACGTGGTCGCCGGGGTCACTCCCGGCAAGGGCGGTGAGGAAGTCCACGGTGTTCCGGTCTTCGACACGGTGGAAGAGGCCGTGGATGAGACCGGGGCCGAGGCATCGGTCGTGTTCGTGCCGGCCCCCTTCGCCCCGGACGCGGTGATGGAGGCGATAGAGGCCGGCCTGGACCCTATAGTCGTGATCACGGAGCACATCCCCGCACACGATACCATGATGTTCGTGCAGTTGGCCGAGGAGTACGGGGTCAGGATAATCGGACCGAACACCCCGGGCATCATAGTACCGCCGGAGAGGACCAAGATGGGGATAATGCCACACCAGGTGTTCTCCGAAGGTTCGGTGGCCGTGGCCTCGAGAAGCGGCACCCTCACGTACGAGATAGTCCACCACCTGACCGAAGCCGGCATCGGCCAATCCGTGTGCGTGGGGTTGGGCGGGGACACCGTCGTCGGGATGACCTTCATCGACTTCCTCGAGATGGTGGAGGAAGACCCGGGCACGGAGGCCGTGGTGCTGATCGGTGAGATAGGGGGAAGCGCCGAGGAGGAGGCCGCCGAGTACATAGCCGAGACGGACTACCCGAAGCCCGTGGTCGCGTACATCGCCGGTAGGCACGCTCCACCCGGTAAGAGGATGGGACACGCGGGGGCCATAGTGCACAGGGGACAGGGGACCGCTGAGTCCAAGGAGAAGGCGTTCTTGGAGGCCGGCGTGGAGGTCGCCAAGACGCCGTGGGAGGTACCGGAGCTACTCAAGGAGTACCTGTGATCCGGGCAGGATCACCCCTTGCCCGTGCTACACGTTCCAGGGGCCGTGACGGGGTTTTTTCACCCCATAATATGCTCCCGTCCCAAGGAGTGTGGATCCCCCGGCTTCGGCATATCCATACGGGAAGTCGTGCGGGTCGAGGTAGAGCCCGGACCCAGGGGCCTGGAAGTCAAGGCGGACGAGCCCGTCGACACGAAGGTAACCACCATATCCCTGTACGTTCTCAGGAAACACGGTGTCGAGGTTCCCAGAGGTCTCAAGATAACCTACAGCTTCAGGGCTCCCCCCGGGTGTGGGATGGGGACGAGCGCGGCCTCCGCCCTCGGTACCATAGCCGGCGTCGCCGCGGTCAGCGGCGAGAACCCGGACAGGGACTGGGTGCACAGGAGGGCCCACGAGGTCGAGATCCTCGCGAAAACCGGCGTGGGCGACGTTACCACGATATACCACGGGGGAGCCGTCCTCCGGCTGACCACCGGGTACCCGGACGAGGTCATCACGGTTCAGGTCAAGATGCCTAAAAACGTGTACATCAACGTTTACGATCCCAAACCCCTCGAGACACGGGACCTCGTGGATAGGATACCCGAGTGCCACTTCGCCGAGAACCTGATCGAGGAGGTCGCCGACGACCCCAGGATAGAGACGGCGATGGAAGCCTCCCTGAAGTTCGCCGAGCACCTGGGGATGTTCGACGAACCGCTGAAGAAGGCGAAGGAACTCAACAGGAGGGACGAGGTGATCGGGGCCTCCGTGGCCATGCTGAGCGGTACCGTGTTCGCCGTGGCCGAGGAACCCGATCCCGAGGCCTACAACACCTTTAAGCCCGCCGAACCCTTCGACCCGGGGGCCGCCCTCAATGTGCGAGTTCGAGGTGAAGATGGATGGTGAAACGATCATGGAGGACGTCCTGTACCTCGAGGTCACCGACGATGGCGTGGTCCTCAGGGACGTGCTGGGTAACGAGAAGGTGGTGGAGGGGGCCCAGGTCAAGCGGATAGACATGGACGAACACGTGGTGGAATTGGAGAAGTAGGCTCGGCGCTCATAGGGGTCGTCATCCCGGGTCGGACGGCCTGGAACTCCTCATCGCCTCCCCAAGGACGTCGACCAATTCCTTCGCCGCCGTCACGGGATCGTCCGCCCTTATTATCAACCTCCCCACGATCTCGAAGGACGCCCCGACAGCGATCGCGGAACCCGGCTCCGCGCCCTGGGCCCCCACCCCCGGGCTGAAGACGGGCTTATCGGTCGCCTCCACGACCTCGCGCAGCACGGACGGCCTGGTGGCGGGGGCCACGAAACCGACGACACCCTCGATATCCTCGCACATCCTCACTACCTCCAGCTTGACCCCGTCGTAGAACATCTTGGCACCTTCGTGACTCATGGTCGCCACCACCACCGTGGGAAGTACCCCCGCGCACGCCTCGACGGTGTCCCTACCTACGAACCCGTGCACGATCATCGCGTCGGCCCCGGCCTCCTTGAGCCCCTCCGCGATCGACGCGGACACGTACGGGATATCCGCCGTCTTCAAGTCCACAAGGACGAACGACTCGGACACGACGTTGGCCACCTCCGCCAGGGCCTCGAGACCACCCCCGAGCACGACCTCGTAACCCACCTTAACACCGTCCACGATCCCGTCCAAGTCACTCGCAAGTTCCACAGCCCTCCGAGGACCCACGTCCAGCGCCACCACCAGCCCGGTTCGAGGCTCGAACAACGATCCAACCCCCCAGGTGATAACCGGCGTCGAAGCACCAGGCCGCCACCGGAAGCTCGAGTGGTACGACCCCTACGACCCACGCCACGGGTAAACCGACCTTCAGGGCGGGCCTCACCCCTAAGTCCAACCCCTTATCGTGCATGACCTCGTCCAACGCCGCCAGGGAGGCCACGAGGGAGGTGGAGACGGGGTCGGGTATCCCTCCCACGGCCACGCTCCCGATACACACCACCACGGCCGCTACGACGTGAACGGGTTCGTCCAGCTTACCCGCCACCGCGTTCCCGATCGAGAGTCCAACCGGGAAGGAGGGTGGAACCCCCATCCCGACCGCGCACACCGAGGCCGCCACGGCCGCGCACGATAACACCACGGCCAAGGACTCGGGACCCAGCCCCTCGTCGAGCACGTCGTCCCCCAGCTTCAGGGCTAGACCCGAGACCGCGGTCATCAGCGCTCCCGACCACAACCTATCAACCCCAACCTCTGAAGGACGCCCACGGCCAGGAGCGGGAACAGCGCCGTGTAATCCCCGATAACGTCCTCCACCTTGGCATCGTCCCTGACCTTGCCCCAGGTCTTGCCCTCCTCGAACGGGGCCCCCGACAGGCTCCCGGTCTCCGGGCGATCCATGGTTATCTGAACCCCGTAGTCCAGCCCCTCCCTGAGCATGGCCGCGCCCATGGTGAAATGTTTAGGGACACCCCCACCTAGGACCACAGCACCCAACTCCTCGGCCTCGAACACGATATCGGCGAAGGAATGAAGATCCGCGACCATATCGAGCGTGAAATCGTGATCCTGAGAATATATCCAAACGTGGAGCCCGACCATCGAGTCCAAGATGCCCGGACAGTACACCGGGACGTCCTCATCGGCCGCGGCCCTAAGGAACCCCGATTCCAACCTCGCCCCGATCTCCCTAAGCAACTCGCTCACGCTCACCTTCTCGGGTAGATCCTCGAGGACCTCCCACATGAAACCCTCGAAGTCTTCGAACGCCTCCTCAGGCACGTGAACGTCGTAGATCCTCCCGTGACCCTTCACGTTCGACGGTCCCAGATTGAGGTGCATCCACCCCCTCGCGTCGAGCACGTCGTGAACGACGTTAGCCCCCGACGTCACCACCACGTCGACGAGACCCATCCTGATGAGGTCCTCGAAGAGCGGGCTCAGACCCGCGGCCACCGCGGGACCCGAGAACGCCAGGACCACCGTGACGTCGTCCCTCCCCCACATCTCCTCGAGGACCTCGGCCGCCCTACCCAGCCTGCCGGCGCCGAGCGCGCCCACGTCGGCACACCTCTTCAGGAAGGCATCGAGGTCCATGTCCTCCGCCCTGAAACTACCCCTCTTTACGATCGAGCACCCCCCACAGGAATGATTCCAAGAGCCTCACCACCACGGCACCCGTGACCCTGCGCTCCACCCGCGGGCAGAACTCGCAGACGTCCAGGGACGCCCCCGAGGCGCCCGCTTCACGGAGGACGCGCCGGACGTCATCGAAGCCCAAACCACCGGGCTCCGGTATCGTAACACCCGGCGCGATGGAGGGGTCGAGCGCGTCCAGATCCAGGGACACGTGGTCGCACCGGCGCGCCTCCTCCAGGGCCTCCGACGGGTCGTTCACGACCGTCACGTCGGGTCTACTTTCGACGCGTCGAAATTCCTCCCCGGATCCCGTCCTAACGCCCCAGAGAACCGCCTCGTCCACGAACTCGAGAGAAGCCGTGAGGGCGCCGTCGTGACGCTCGGAATCCTCGAGATCAGGGTGCGCGTCGACCCACAGGAGCCTGCGGGCCCCCACGATCCTCACCGCGTCCGGGGCCACCGTGTGGTCCCCTCCGAGGAACACGGGGACGCCGTCGAAGTCCTCCCGGGGTGGATCCGAATCCCCAGCGTCCACGATCGTGAGTTCCAGCAGGGGATCACCGTCAGGGGAGGCCATGTCTCGGATGGAGGCTTCCTCCCTGATCACGCGTGGGGCTTCGGATTGGCCCCGCGGAAAACCCGGCAGGACGTTCTCCCTCGGGACCCCGAGGATCGTGACGTCCGCGTCCTCCACGTCGCCCGGGGCGAACGACAGCGGGAAGGAGGGGGCTTCAGTCCTCCTCCTTGAGCCCGACAATCTTCCTCTTACCCGCCGCCTCCATGTACTCCACGAGTACCCCCGGCTCCAGCTTCGAGACCAGCTCCTCGTCCTCCGGCTTCGGCACCTCGAACGTCTCGTACGTCTCCATGTCCATCAACTGGATGGTGTCACCCATGTCCGACACGACCTGCGCCGTCTTCCTCTCGATCACCGGCACCTCGATCTTGGCGTCAACGGGCTTGGTGATGGTCCTCTTCTTCCCGTCGAACAGACCCACCGCCACTATCCTGGCCTTCGCGGACCCGTGCTTACCGGGCGAGGACGTCGTGTACTCCACGATCTTGCACGGCTCGTCGTCGATCATCACGTACCTACCCTTCTTCAGCTGCCTGACCTCTACCTTCTTCACCGCCAAGGCCTGAGAACCCCGACGGAGCCGCCCGCGCTAACGCGTTAATAAAGTTCTCAGGCCGGGGACGACTACCATGCTCCCCAGGATGTACACCGTTGTCTCCGGATCGGCCACCGGACCCACCGAGGTATCCGCGTTCGACGCCGCCCTGGCCGACGCCGGCGTGGCGGACCTCAACCTCGTCCCCGTCTCCAGCATCCTACCCCCGGACGCGATCAGACTCCCCGAACCCCCCGAGATGACACCTGGCACGACGGTGCACGCGGTCCTCGCCAAAGCCGTGGACGAAGAGAAGGTGGCCGCCGCCGTCGCCGTCGCCCACCTCGAGGAAGGTTACGGCGTCATATCCGAGAGAACGGGGCCCGACGCGGACACCGCCGAAGAACTCGCGCTCGAAGACGTCGAGGCGATGGCGGAAACCAGGAACTCCGACATAGTCGAGGTGGAGATCGAGAGCACCGAGGCCGAACCCGACGACGACCCATGGGCGTCCGCCGTCGCCCTCGTCCTGCTCCTACCCGGGGGCACCGAACGATGAACGTCCCGAAGGAGGTGGAGAGAGCCGCCCGAGCCGCCCTACGGGCGGTCGAGCGCTCCGAAAAACCCGCCGAGGTGACCGGCATCGGGGCCGACGGAACCCCGACGATGAGGCTCGACGAGGCCGCCGAGCGCGCGTTCATCCGTACCCTCGAGGACGAAGACCTCCCGGCCAGGGTGATCAGCGAGGAGGCCGGGGAGGTGCTCACGGACGAACGCCCCGAGATCACCGTGGTCCTCGACCCCATCGACGGTTCCCACAACGCGGCCCGAGGCATCCCCTTCTACTGCGTTTCCGTGGGCGTGGCGGACCCGGACGCCGAAACGCTCGCCGACGTGGAAAACGGGCTGGTCCTACCGGCCACCGAGCCGAGAACCCCCTCGACGCGGGAAGGCAGGGTGTTCTCCGTCTACACGTACGGGACCCCGGAGACCGTGATACCCCCGAGAGGATGTAGGATAAGGTGCCTAGGAGCCGTGGCCCTGGAACTACACATGATAGGGATCGGCAACCTCGACGGCCTACTGGACGTCAGAGGCAAACTCAGACCGACCGACGTGGCGGGACCGCTGGCGGCCCACGATATCGAATTCAGGCTGACCGATCCCGACGGCGAGGAACTCGATCCCTCGGACGTCCCCCTGAAACCCGACTTCAGGTTCAACCTGGCCGCGGCCCGGGATCCCGAGACCCTCGAGGACGTCCTCGATATGGACACCGACGTGGGCCTGAGAACGATCCAACGGGCCCTGGGAACGCACCCCGAGGGTCTGGATCGCCACGGACTCGCAGGCAAACTCGGCGAGGAGGCCGCGGAACTCGCGCACGCCCTCGGAACGGGGGACAGGGAAGCCGTCGCCGGGGAAGTCGCCGACGTTTTGGCCCTGGCCCTCAACATAGCCAACGAGATGAACGTCGACGCGCTCAAGGCGGTACTGGAGAAGTTCGGGGACGAGATACGTTGACGGACTTCGAACCCGGAGAACCCCCCGAGGTGGTGGGGATCTCCGGCAGGACGGATCAACCCGAGGCCGTCAGGACGGCGACCGAGGCCTGCAGGCTGTTCGAAGAGAGAGGCGTCAAGGTCCTCGTCGACAAGACCCTGGGGATCCAAGGGTACGAGAACGCGAGCCTCGGGGACATCGGCGAGAGCAGCGACCTCGTCGTATCGATAGGAGGCGACGGCACCATCCTCCGCATATCCAGGATGATTTCGGAACACGAGATCCCGATACTCGGCGTCAACCTCGGCAAGTTCGGGTTCCTCACGGAGGTGGAGGCGGACGACCTCGAGGAAGCCGTGGACAGGGTGTGCGAGGGCGATTACGACGTGGAGATCAGGAAGAAACTGGCCGTAACCGTCGGAGGCGTCCCGGAAGGAGACGTCCTCAACGAGGTCACGGTGATCACCAACAAGCCGGCCAAGATGATCAGGTACAGGCTCTACGTGGACGACGTCGAGATAGAGGACGTCTGGGCCGACGGCATACTCGTGGCCACACCCACGGGATCCACGGCCTACTCGCTATCGGCCGGCGGTCCGGTGGTGGAACCCCGGGTCCCCGCCTCCATAATCACACCCCTCAACCCGTTCAAGCTCAGCGCCCGACCCCTGGTGGTCTCCATGGACAGGACGGTGACCGTCAAGGTCGACAACCCGGAAAGGGCCGAGGTCGTGCTGGACGGACAGGAGTACGTCGCCATGGAGAACCCCGTGGAAGTCACGGAATCCAACAACGTGGCCAAGTTCGTCCGCTTCGGCACCTCCTTCTTCGACAAATTCCGGGCCAAGTTCCTCGAATGGTAGGGGTGAACCAGCTTTGGGCGTGAGAACGCTCTACAGGATCCTGTTCGAATCCCGGCTCGTGGACGTGTTGTCGAAGCTCTGCTACGTCGTATGGCTCCTAACCACCAGGGAGGGGAAGGAGTGGATGAAGGGGGGTAAGTCGAAGGAAGAGGTGTACGTCCTCGACACCAGCGCCATCATCAAAGGATTCGTCCCCCCGGACGACGCCAAGTGCTACACGGTACCCGAGGTGGTATCCGAGGTCAGGGACGACATCTCCAGGGCCAGGCTCAGCTCGTACAACGTGATGATATTGGAACCTAAGGACTGGGCCGTGAGAAGGGTGAAAAGGATGGCCAGACTCACCGGGGACCTCGAGAAGCTCTCGGACACCGACGTCAAGGTCCTAGCCCTCGCGGTGATCCTGAAGGACAGGATGAGCGACGACGTCCACCTCGTCACCACGGACTACGCGATGCAGAACGTGGCCTCCAACCTCGGGATAGAGATCGTACCGCTGTACGACAGGGAGATAGACGAGGTCATCGGTCCGGGTGAGAATAAATGGAAAAAATAGGAGGTAGGGTACAAATAAGGGTAGGTGGATTATATGGATCAGAGAAAACAGTAGCTAGAGTAGACACTGGAGCCAAATACGTTTCAATAGATTATTCGTTAGCATCAAGGATAGGAGCTGGTCCAGTTGTGGACGTTGTTAAGGTATCATCCCCTGCGGCTTCCAGGCTCAAAAAGGAGAGGAGACCTGTCGTGCCTGTTAATTTAGAGATAGGTGAAAAGTGCATTAATTGTAGCGCAACCCTGTCCGACAGGAGGAATATGAGGTATGATGTGATAATAGGAAGAGATGTGTTAAGCGAATTAGGACTGTTGGTAGATGTTAACGAATTTACCGAATTTAATTATGAATCTGGCGAATATGATGTTAAATTCATAAAGATATACTCGAAACTAAGTTCCATGGTTGATGATGAAAAGATGATAACACCCGCCATATTATCTTTGGAGTATGGCGGGAACTGGTCGATGAAAATTGATGATGATATTTCTATATCCGTTGTTAAAAGAAAACTTCAAGATGATGTCTTAAAGGATATTATCTACTTGATAATTAATCCATCAATAGTGAAATGTAATGGTAAACTTGTGAAGCTGGATAAATGTGGAGATGAAAACATAAGAGCTGTTGGTGAGTACCCCAAGAGGGTAGTTGTGAAATCAGAAACTAACTTAGTAATTGAAGTAAATCCGAAAAATAAGGTAATTAAAATAGATAAAATCGACAATACTTTAGAGCTTAGTGGGGTTATATCTGCTAACTTTTACCACGAATATATGCATGTAAAGGGAGATAAAATAAACTATAAAGATTACATTACTGAGTTTAAGGTGGTGGACCAATAGTGGTTAAAACTATTAGGATAGCTACGAGATCAAGTCCTTTAGCTGTGGTGCAGGCGAAGGAAGTTGGTAGGGTACTTGAGGACAACGGATATAGGGTAAAGTATATTAAGACTAAGTCCAAGGGAGATATCGACCGTAGATCACCTCTGTATAAAATAAGTTCAACTGGAGTTTTTGTTAAATCTGTTGATGAATTACTACTTGATGGCAAAGCTGATATATCAGTGCATAGTGCTAAGGATGTTCCCTCCGAATATATATTTGATAATGAATACATAGACGTTCTTGCTGTACCCAAAAGGAAGGATCCGAGGGAATGTTTCGTTTCTAAGGAGTATGGTTCCTTGTATGAAATTAGGAGGGACGGTATAGTTGGAAGTAGTAGTATTAGAAGAATTAATTTTGTCAAGAATATTAGACCTGACATTCGTATTAAGAATATAAGAGGTAATGTGGATACTAGGGTTAGTAAAGTTATGAGTGGTGAATATGATGGTACCATAATGGCTAAGGTTGGACTTGACAGATTGAATATGGAGGATGTCGTAAAATACGTATTTGATATTGATGAACTCACGCCCCCACCTGGTCAGGGAGCCTTGATTATTACGGTGAATAAAAATGTGATAGATGATTTTAATTGTATTAACGAAGTTATTAATGATTACGAATCTTACTTGGAAGTTATGTATGAAAAAATTATATCTTACAGATTGGGATCCGGATGTTCTGTCCCAATAGGGATTAATTGTAGTTGTAAAAATGGGTATTTAAAAGTTACTTCTATGATATGCCTTAATGATAAAATCTTGGTTAAAAAGTTCAGAACACATGTTGATGATGAAATTAATGAGGGGAACGTTTCGGAGGTGATAAAATGGCTGAGAAAATATACATGATAGGGGGTGGAATATCCGGTATTTATGACATTCCTATTAGGGGATTTTACGCTATTTCCAAATCTGATGTCTTGCTTATAGACGTTTACACTAGTGTTTACAATTTCGATAAGAAAAAATTTACTAAACTGTATGAAAGAGTGGTCGGAGAACGTTTCAATATGGATATAATAGAATGTTCAAGATCTGACTTAGAAATTAACTTTTTTGATATAATAAGTGACTATAATAGAGTATCTTTACTTGTTCCTGGAGATCCTATGGTGGCTACGACTCATTCGTCCATAGTGGTCGATGCTAGAAGAAAAGGTATTGACGTGGAAATTATAAATGCCTCTTCGGTTATATCGGCTATTCCCTCTAGATGTGGTCTTATATCTTATAACTTCGGTAAAGTTTGCACTTTACCGTTACGCGTTGAATCTGAGTATCCGGCTGATGTTGTTAGGAACAATCTTGATAATGGTATGCACTCTTTGATACTACTTGAGGTTGATGTTGAATCGGGAGAATACGTTACTATTTGTGATGCAGTTGATTATTTTATGGATAAATTGGATGAGTATCAATTCAATGAGGTTATAGCCGCTATTAGAATAGGTTTTGACGACGAGGTGGTGGTTAGGGGGAAACCCCGAGACTTCCGGGGGTTGAGGGGGAAACCCCCTCAATCTTTAATTATCCCCGCTAGTATGAAGGAAGTCGAACGAGAGTTCCTGAACGAGATGGTACCGACGGTAGATGAGATCCGTGGGGAATTAGATTGAGTGGGAATTATCAGGTTACTTTGGAGGCTGCTTGGGTGGTTTATAGTGTAGACAGTGAGGAGGATGCTGTCAATATAGCGATAGCCGAAGCCGGTAAAAGATTGAATAGACATGGTTTAGATTACGTGGACATTGACGTTGGATTTTTCCAATGTCCTGAGTGTGGCAGCGATTTAGACGGTGTGTTTATAGTTGCGAACACTGCATTGGTGCGTCTTCTGTTGACGATGAGAGTTTTCAACGCGGAGAGTGAAGAGCATGCCATTAGGATAGCCAAGTTCGAGATAGGTCAGGCGCTCAAGGATGTTCCGTTGGAGGTGGTGGAGGTGGAGGAGATCTAGCGTCTCCTCAGTACGTGGGCCCATATCATGGCGGATAGGAACGTGAAGGTCGCGAGCGCGAATGAGTTCATGGCCCTGGAGAACAGGAAGGCCCCTATCAGGCTCTGGATGGAGAAGGCGGTGAGGCTGCCGAAGAGCAGCGCCTCCCTCGCCACGAACCTCGTCACCCTTGTCGACCTGATCTTGATGTAGTTGTTCAGCATAGAGGCCCCCACGTAGACCGTGGAGCCTATCCACAGGCAGAGTATGAGGGGGCCTAGGTACCCGAAGTCGAACGTCCAGGCGAACAGGCCCGGGAGCATGTAATCTATCAGGTCCTTCTTGACCACCAGGGTGCCGTGGAGCGTGGGTACGTCGAGTCTGAACGCCATGAGGTAGCCTATGGGGAGCGTCACTATACCGTCACCGAACCCGCGCCAGTGATAACCCGGTGGAAGTCCCTTGGTGGAGTGGCCTATGAACCGGGTGTACTTCTTGATGAAGTCGAGGGCCGGGAGAGTGTACTTGGTGAACCTGTATATCCTGAGGCTAGGGCTCAGGACGGGTTTGTTCAGTACCTTCGCCAGTATCTCCAGCACCGCGTAGACGGCGGCCCCGAACCCCGTCCCCATGATTATGACCTTCTTCCTTTTCTCGGCCATGGTCCTTACCACGGTGCCCAGCCTGGTGGAGCCGACGTACTTCGTCACGACGTGTTCCACGAAGAGCCAGCATATCAACCATGATAGGAAGAAGTCCCTGTGCACTACGCCCCCGGTTATTCCGATTAGTATCCATATTAGGTTGTAGTATATTTTGGTTCTTTGAACGGCCGATATTCCGCTATTTTCGAGTATTTGGAGTAAGTATCTTGCAGTTGCCCATGCCATTAGTGCTATGGGACCGAATGGGTGTGTGAATTCGTGCCTGGGTACTGGTAGGAATATGGATAGGGCGTCCATTGAGAATAATCCTAGGAGGGTTAGAAGTGTTAGCATGCATAGGACCAGGACTCTCTGTACCGTGATGTTAGCGTATGCTAAGAACGGTGGGATTGTTAGATGGGTCATTAGGAAAAAGTCCAGCAGGGCTTCTCCGGTGTTGTAAGGTACTATGTACATTAATTTACCACCGTCCTTTCGTTAGTTTTCTTAGTCGTCTTAGTAGTAGTTCTCTGCATATGCCCATGACGATTAATCCTATGCCTAGCGCTGAGCATATTAGTCCTAGTACGTGTAGGTAATAATTAGGAATTGGTATCTTTAGAGGTGGTTTTCTGTATCCTTCGGGTAGTGGTTTCATGTAAACGGTTACGATGTTGGCCTTCTTGTTGATCTTGATGTCGCTGGGGTAGATGTAATCGTAGTCTAGGAGCGTGTTGCTGCTTATCTCGGAGTCTATGACGCTGGCTAGGTTTTCCCTGTTGAGTTTGTGGTGTTCGGCTAGGACCTGGGCTGCTTCCACGATCGCGGTCTTGTCGTACGGGCTTTTGATACCGTAGACGTGCACGACCGGGTGGGTTTTGCTCACGGTTATCATGTCCCTGGCCACCTGCCAGGCGTACTCCGTCTTGAGGGGGGCGCCGCATCTCGGGCATCTGTTGATGTTCTTGGCCATCCAGTAGGGGGCGCTCCATCCGCATCTGGGGCAGACCTTCCTGTAGGGGGCGTCCATGGGGAATCCTTTCTGTCCGAGCTTGGCGGGTGTGAAGGTGTCTCCCGTGGTCAGTCCGGCCGTTATGTTGACCATACCTCCGCCGTACTTCTCACCGGATTCCTTGGCGATGAAGCCCATCGCCTTGGCGACGATGTCGGTGGCCGGGTATCCGTCCCTGATCATCTGTCCGACCATTATGGCGGCGGCCACTCTGACGTGGGTGGCCGTTCCGAATTTCGGGTTGCCGGGCGTGTTCCTGAGGTGGATTATCGCGCCTTTGACGTTGGGTGGGACCTTGACTATGTTGAAACCCTGCGCCGAGTGGTACTCCCGGATGACTATCTTGTTGCCTTTGACTAGGACGACGGACACGTCGTAGCTGCCGCCCACGGCCATGCCTTTGCCGGGTCCTCCGACGAGGATCCTGTTGGTTGGTCCTTCCATGAGTCCGCCCGCTATGGCGACCGTGATGGGGGCGCCGAGTTCCAGGAACCTGATGGTGTTGAGGATGACCTTCAGTCTGGCCGTTCCCTTACCGAGACCTCCGGCCAGGACGGCCACGTGGAGTTTCTTGGAGACCAGGAACGTGGACTCGAACATGTTGGGGGCGAAGGACATGGAGCCGGCGGCGGCGCCGTTGGGGTCCTTTCCGGTGGGGTCCGTGATCACTATGATGTTGCACGTGGGGCTCACGGGTTGGAGCGCCGTGAGCGTGGCCGCCGTCGTCAGCGCCACGAGGATCGCTAGGAACCTCCGGATGGGGGTCTACCCCCGTCACGGTTTGGCGATGACGATGTGGACGGCCGACATGTCCGGCATCTTGCGGGGTAGTCCGTAATCCTCTACCACCCTGGCGACGACGATGCCGGACTTCTTTATCTTTATATGCACCTTGCGTATGGGTTTGATCTTGGTTCCAGGGATGACGCTTAGTTTCGCGTAGAGTTTGGCGAGCCTTATCGCCTTGGGGAGGGGTATCTTCTTCCCGTTAGGGGTTATCACGACGTTACCTTTTATCACGGATCCGGGTCTGAGCCCTGACGCTTCGATGTTCTTCCTGACGACGTCGGGCGGTACGAAGTCGCAGCCGACGACGTCGACACCGACTATCTTGAGACCGGTCTTCTTGGGGAGGGGTCTGGCGGCCCAGGCGGTGTACTCGGCCAGTCTCCCGAGGGAGAAGAGTAGGGCGCCGAGCAGGATGATGGCGACGCTGCGTCTGGATAGGTTGATGGGGATCTTCATCCGTCCTCGAGTACCCCCATCTCGGTGAGGATCTCCCGGGCCGGTTCCATCCCCTGGGCGCCTCCCAGGAGGATGACGGTGTTTTCGTCGGCGAGTTCGAGGGCACGTTCGAGGGCGTCCTCGAGTTTCGGGTGGTGTTCGTGCGGGACGTCGGTTTTATCCAGTTCGCGTAGGAACGCTTCGAGTTCCTCGGGTTTGACCACGTTGGCCTCGTCCACGCGGCCTTCGGAGGACGTGACGATGACGTGAACTTCTCGGCCCAGGGAGGAGAGGTACTCGGCCCCTTCGGCCAGGGCCCTGGCGATCTCCCTGTTGATGTCGACTCCTCGGGAGCCCCTCACCGCGAACACTATCACGACGCGGTCTTTGGGTACGCGCTTTAACGCTTTCACGGTGGCGAGGACTCCGTCGGGGTTGTGGCAGAAGTCGTCGTAGATGAGGGGATCGTCGGATAGTTTCTCGAACCTCCTCTCGAGGGGTCTGTAGGTTTTGAGGGCCTGGGCTATGGTGTCGGTGTCCACGTCGAGGACGTGGGCCGTGGCCACGGCGGCGAGGGCGTTGTAGATGAAGTGGTCCACGGGGAGCGGGAACTCGGTCACGGGTAGGAGGGGTTCGTTCTCCAGGGTGATCCATTCCTCGCCGTCGATCTCCTCGACGTGGGCCGTGCCCTCGTTCCATCCGTACCAGACGGTTTCGACGTCGTCCCTGGTCATCTCCCTGACGTAGGGGTCGTCGGCGTTGAGGACGGCGGTGCCGCCGGGTGGTAGGGCTTCGACGAGTCCTTCGACGGCTTCGGCCATTTCCTCGATGCTCGAGACGAGATTGGTGTGGTCGACGCCTACGTTGGTTATCGTGGCCACCTCGCATTCGAGGGCTTCGGCCATCCTTCTGGCGTGGTCTTCCATGACGCGGCCGGTGGGGAGGCCTTGGACCTCGGAGACTTCGATGGCGAGGTTGTCTCGTGGTTTGGTCTCGCGTATCTCCATGGCGACGACCGGGTCGATGAGGGTGTTCTTCTCGGATCTGAAGTCGGTGTTGCAGTACACGTCGCGGCCGTCTTCCTTGAGGATGTGGGCGATCAGGTGGTTGGTCGTGGATTTCCCGTTGGTCCCGGTGACGCACGAGGTAACGGCGTGGGGCGCGTACTTCCTTTTGGCCAGGTGGAGGGCGTATTCGTTGGCCTTGTCGATCTCGGTCCTGAGGAGGGGAACGTTAAGCTCTTCGCAACGTTCTAGGATGCGGCCTCGGGGTTCTTCGGTGACCAGGCAGGCTACGCCTTTCTCGTGGGCTATCTCGGCGCCCTTGTGGTCGAGCCACCATCTGATCACGACGTCGCCCTTTCGTGCGGCTCCGAGGGTGGAGAACCATCCGGTTACGAGTGTGGAGGGGTCGCCGGTTAGGATCTCCGCGTCTATCCTTTCGGCGAGTTCACCCACGGTGATGTTCAGGCTCACGGGGTCACCACCCTGCTATCTTGAGGGCGGCGGTGGCGCAGACGGCGCCTGCTATCCAGTGGAGGGCGACGACGCCGGGTTCCGGGATCCTGTACTTGTAGTGGATGTGGTGATGGAGAGGTTCCACGGCGAGTTGTATCACGCCGGCCCTGTGGAGTAGGCTTATCACGGTGGATGTGACGGGTACGCCTAGGGCGATGACGGCGGGTATCTCGATCTTGTAGTAGAGGGCTCCGGCGGCGTACGCGGCGCCTAGGAAGCAGCTGCCGGTGTCTCCCATGAATATGGAGGCGGGGTATCGGTTGTGGAATAGGAAGCCGAGGCAGGCGCCGGCGAGGGAGGCGTAGTAGACGGCACCGGGTAGTTGTCCGTAGATGAGGCAGACGCCGGAGCACGCCAGGGATGCTATCATGAGTAGGCCGGCGGCGAGCCCGTCCATGCCGTCGATCAGGTTGACGGCGTTGGTGGCCCCTACCACCCCGAAGAGGGCGAGGGGGTAGTACGCGTAGGATAGGTTGATGGTGCCCACGCCGGGTATCCAGAGCCAGGTGGCGGGGATGATGGGGAGGACGAAGGCGGCCGCTCCTGCTTGGAGGGCCAGTTTCTCGCGCTCGGATAGTTCCTTCTTGATTGGTACTTCTCCCACGATTTCGATTGCTTCGGGGTTCTCCTTCATTATCCTCTCGAGGTCCCGCTTGGCCTTCTCGGTCGCGACGCGGGCCTCTTCCCCGGGTTCCAGCACGAGTCTTCCGAGTTCGATGGGTTCGTTTGAAACGTTTCTAACCACCTTCTGGAACTCCTCCACCTGGAGGCCCAAGAGGTCGTCGACGATACCGAGGACGAGCATGGGGAGGGCCGAGACGAGCGGGGGTAGGGCTTGGATGGAGGAGATGAGCGGGCCGGCGGACGTGCCCAGGAGTATGCCGAGACCTCCCATTATGGGGGTCCCGGCCTTGTGCGAGTGTTCGGTCACGATGGGCTTGTCCGTGACGTTCGCCTCCTTCATGTAGCGGCGTAGGAGGCCCACGGTGACGGCCGAGGTGGCCGTGGCGAGGGCGAACGTCTCCACTATCATCCGGCCCGCTCCCCGAGGTAGCGGGTGATCTCCTCGGTCCTGAGGTCGTACTCACGTTTAACGCGATCGATGTCGGCGCCCGCGGCCTTGAGGGCCGTCAAGAGGGTCCTCATGGCGTCCTCGGGTCCTTCGCCCCTGACGGTGACGCGACCGGCCAAATCTGTGACGCCGTGGTATCGGTAGAACACGTGGTGGATCCCGCCGTCGAACAATCTTTCCAGGGGGGCGACGGTCCTAGGGCGCCACACTGGGCACTCTATCGCGAACCACTTGGGCTCGGGGTCCGGAGGTTTCCAGTCCCCCAGTACCATGTCGGTCATCTCCCTTAGGGGCCAGATCCCGGTGGCCCCGGAGGTGAGGTACCTGGTGCCGCTGGGTCTCGGGTTGAACTCGAGGAACCAGTACTCGTCCCCGTTCACTACGATGTCGAAGTCGACGTTCCCCTCGAGTCCTAACTTCTTGACGAGTCTTTCCGCGTCCTTCCGGATGGCCCTCTCCACGTCCTCGTTGAGTGGAGCGGGTGCCATCCTCATCCTCCTTATGGGGTGTCTGTCCTCCCGGGTGGATCCCTTGAAGGCCGGCACCAGGGAGACCACTTTCCCGCGCCAGGATAGGACCTCCATGGATATCTCCGCGCCGTCGACGAATCTCTCGACGAGACGCCGGCCGTGGACGGCGGGTTTGCGTTCGGTGAAGACGCTGACGCCGTGACCGGCCTGGGAGCGGGGATCCTTGACCACGATGGGTGGATCCATCTCTGGCCTTCCGGAGTCCACGATCTCCCACTCGGGGGTGGGTATCCCCAGGTCCTCGAACGCCCTTTTGGCTTCGATCTTGTCGACGCCCGTTCGGGTGCCTTCCGGGGGTGAGGCGGCCACGGGTATCCCGTGTCGTTCGAGTTCTTCCTTCATCCTGGCGACGCCGGGAAGGGGATCGTCCACACCGATCAGGGGTACCACGCCGTCGACGTTCCTCTCCAACGCTATCCGGGTGGGGTGCTCCATGCCCCTGGGGACGATGTGGACCTCGTCGGCGAGTTCCTGGTACGGGGCGGTGGGGTTGGACTCCGTGAGTATCTTCCTGATCCCGGCGTCACCGGCGTACCCGGCTACGTCAACGAACAGTCTCGCTCCCACGAACAGGACCGTCGGGGGCAAGTCACCCTAGGTCCCCCAGTTCCTCCTCCACGACCCTCTCCACGGTGTCCCTGAACCTGAGGGGCGCCTCACCGAACACCACGACGACGTTCGCGTCGGTCGACAGGGCGGTCCTGACCCCGTCTTCGACCTGTTCCCTCGAGGCCCCTAGGGTGCCCTTCTTCTCGAACTTCTCCCTGGCTGAATCGGCGATGATCACGTTATCGGGGCGTGGGTCCATGGATCTGTACGCTTCGTACATCGCGTGTGACGCGATCACGACCTGGTCGGCCTCTCGGGTGGCTATGTCGAGGATCTCGACGTCGCCCTCGGGTCCCAACTCGGAGGCTACGGCCAGTACCGCGCAGATCCGGGCGTTCGGATGGGCGGAACGTAGCGTTTTGAGGGTGGCGGCGATCCCGGCCGGGTTGTGCCCGTAGTCGAGTACCACGACGCGCGTTCCGTCGTCCCATAGGACCTCGAGCCGTCCCTCGACGCCCTCGAAGGTTTCCAGGGCGGTGACGACGTCCCCGGGGTAGAGGTCCAGGGCCTCGCAGCATGTGGTGATGGCGGCGAGGGCGTTGTACACGTTGTGAAGACCTACGACGGGGAGGTTCACCTCGAACTCCCCTTCCGGGCACACGAGTCTGAACCCGCTCAGATGGACGTCGGTGGCCATGTAGTCGGGTTCCGGGGAGCGGAGGCCGCAGTGGGGGCACTCGAAGGGGCCGACCCAGGGGATGATCTCCTCGATCTCGGCTTCCCCACCGCACCAGCACGGTTTGGTCGTCGGGCCTTCCGTTTCGACGGAGGATGGGTCTATCCCGTAGTAGACGACGTCGCCCTCGTACCCGACTTCTTCGGGCATCCCCACGACAAGGGGGTCTTGGGCGTTAAGGACCGCGAGTTCCAGGGTGTCGGGTTCCAGTATCTCGGCCTCGCACCTGGCGTACGTCTCGAAGTCCCCGGCCTCCTCGAGGTGATCCGGGGTCACGTTGGTCACGCAGGCCACTTCGACCTTGGAGGCGGTCGCGGCCTCCAGTATCTCGCCCCTCCTGCCGAAGGTGGCTATCTCGAGGACGGAAACGTCCCCGGGTAGCCTGGCGAGGAGGGGTGGTAGGTACCCCACGTTGCATTGAAGCCCGGGTGCCAGGTGTCTGGGCACGTGCATCCCCAGGTATTCGCAGACGTGGCGTATCATCTCGGCGGTGGTGGTCTTTCCGTTGGTCCCGGAGACCGCGAGGACGGGTTTGGTCACGGGTACCTTCTCGAGGAGCTCGTCCACCGTGAGGATCTCGAGGCCGTGTTCCTCGGCCTTCCTGTAGGGTTCGGAGTCCTCGGGTAGGCTGGGTGGTGGGATCATGACCTCCGTCCTTCGGAACACGTCATCGGGGTGCCCTCCCGTGACTATCTCCACGTTGTCGTAGTCGAGGCGCTCGAGTACCCTCACGAGCTCGCAGTCCTCCTTGACGTCGTTGGCTATCACCAGGGGTGATCCTCTCTCGGCGAGGACTCTGGTGACGAGGTAGCACACGGGCCCGCACGGGCCTATCACTAGGGTAGGGTGGGATAGCGGATCCTTCAACCGTTGTCCTCCCCCTTCGGGGGTACCGGGACGCCCGGTACCTCCCTGTCGTACTCCTCGGCCACGTGGGCCATCACGTCCTCGACGTCGGGCAGGACGTCCTTCGGTTCCTTTTCCCCGTACGCCACGAGGATGGGGTCGTCCGGGTCCAGGTTCTCGATCCTATCGTCGTGGTCGGACCATTCGGTCAGGACGCGGCGGAGTTGCCATCCTCGCTCCTCGCGCTCTATCCTGTTGAGGGATCGGAAGCCGCGGAGGTATTGTCGGTAGTACATGAGGAGCCTGTAGGTGAGGTCCCGTATCCTGTGATCCTCGGGTCTGGGACCGTCGGGCGGGCCGTTAGGGAACAGTTCATCGACGTCGGCCCCTAGGGCTTCCGCCACGTCCTCGGGAGCGGGGTCGGCCGGGGGTGTCTCGGTCTCACGGAGGTAGTCCAGGATGGCCTCGGGCGTGGCGATACCCTCGAGGAGGATGGTGGCGGCCCTTCCGGTCAGTGGGTTGTAGCCGACTTCCTCGACGAACCTGTGGACCCCGTAGGGTCTTATGGGACAGGTGTAACCGGGGTCGAACCAGTCCGCGTCCTCGAGTTTACCCTCGATGTCCTCCCAGGTCCATCTTCTGAGGGCGGGGTACCTGACGATCGTGACCCCTGAGTAGGGGTAGGCGGTTCTGCGGCCGAATTTGCCCCTGAGCTCGTGTCCCGTGAGTACGGTGTTGAAGCCCTCGGACTTGGCCACGAGGCACACGGTCTTGAGGATGGCTCGGCCGCACTTCGTGCAGAGGGGTGCGCCCTCTTTCAGGGCGCGCTTGAACCAGCCCGCGAGTTTGATCTCCACGACTTGATGTCTGACCCCGGTCTCGGAGCACGCTTTGAGGGCGTTGGAGAGGGCCACGGGATCGGCGAACTCGTGCTTGACGGTGACGGCGAGACGCACGTCCCAGCGGTCTCGGGCGTCGAGGAGGGTGGCGACGCTGTCCTTTCCCCCGGAGAGGGCGAGGGCGGCGGGCGTGTCAGTCGTGCGTGTAGACGGCTTCGACATGCGTGGGTTGCACCTCCTCGAGCCTGGCGAAGTAGAGTCGCTCGAATTGGACCGTGGACCCCGGGCTCTCCCGTTGGATGTTCACCTCAACGAGGCCTTCTTCCTCGCCCTCGGGGGTTTCAACGTGACACGGGAGGGCCTGGTCCGGGGGTAGCCAGTGGACGATCTTGGCGCCGGCCTCCTTGGCCTCCTTGTACCCGTCGCTGTGGTAGCTGGCCGTCACGACGTCGCCGTCGATCTCCTCGATGACAACGTTGACGGCGTTGATGAGCCTGATCATGTCGCCTTCTTCCAGTCCTTCGGCGTCCTCCCTGTCCAGCAGGGCGGTGTGGGTTCCGCCCGAGGGGTGGAGGATGAGGACGCGCTCCCCGACGTTCTCCTTGTCGGGGTGTAGGGGGAGTCGGGCGACCACGTACCCGGTGAGTCCCTTGATCCGTAGTTCCACGGGGTCCCTCACGAAGAAGTACCTGTTGGACTTGGGGTCGATGATCTTCCTGTTCCTGGCGTGGAGGTGTTCCCAGCTGAACGTGGAGTCTACTTCGGTGAGTCCTATCTCTAGGATGGTGTCCCTGACGGCCTCGGGATCTATGCCTCTGCGTTTGAGGGCCCGGAGGGTGGCCAGCTTGACGTCGTCCCAGCCGGAGTACTCACCCTTCTCGATGCCTTCCCTTATCTTGGAGGTGCTGAGGACGTAGCCTTCGACCTTCATTATGCCGTAGTGGATGTACTCGGGGGTTTCCCACCCCATGTACTCGAAGATGTACTTCTGTCTCCTGGTGTTGGACTCGTGGTCTTTTCCGCGTAGGACGTGGGTTACGCCCATGAGGTGATCGTCGACGGCGACGGCCATGTTCATGGTGGGCCAGACGATGAACCTTGATCCGGTCAGGGGGTGTTCTTCTTCGACGATCCTGAAGGCGACCCATTCCCTGACGGCGGGGTCGGGGTGGGCGGGGTCGGTTTTCACCCTGACGACGGCTTCTCCCTCGGAGAAGGCGCCTTCGAGCATCTCGTCCCAGAGTTCGAGGTTGTCCTCGGGGTCCCTGGCCCTGCACGGGCAGGGGGAGCCTTCGTTCTTGAGGCGTCTGAACTCGTCGGGGTCGCACGTGCACACGTAGGCGTGGCCTTCTTCGAGGAGGTGTTCGCACACGTGGTAGTATATCTCGAGGCGGTTGGATTGGATGTACCTCTCGTGCACGTCGACGCCCAGCCATTCGAGGTCCTCTTCTATCATGTCGTAGGCTTCGGGTAGTACGCGCTTGGGGTCGGTGTCTTCGAGCCTGAGGATGAAGGTTCCGTCGTACATCTTGGCGTACTCGTCGTTGAGCACGGCGGCCCTGGCGTGGCCTAGGTGTAGGGGTCCGCTGGGGTTGGGAGCGAATCTGAGTCTTACTCTTCCTTTTTCCGCTTTTGGTAGGGGTTTGAGGCTTTTTTCTTCCTCTTTTTCGGTCTCTCTTTCGGTGACGCCGAGTTCTTCTGCTAGTTCTTTCAACTTGTTTTCATCCATTGAGTTGATTTCTTTGACGGTTTCCCTTACTACTTGTAGCACTTCCTTGGCTTTGGGTCTTAGTTCGGGGTGTTCCTTCATTACTTTCTTCATGACGGCGTTGGGGTTGGCTTTACCGTACTTCATGGCGTTCTCAACCGTGTACTTGAGCACGGTTTCCCTCAGCTTGTCATCGGAGGACAAGGTATCGGCCCCTCGGTGAGCGTGGGGGGAGCGGGGTGTCCCCCGCCCTCCGGTCCCGGGATCACGGGGGGCGACGGCCCTCTCACCCGGGGGACCCAGGCGGGGGTCATCTTTTGGGGATCTGTCCCCCGGCGGCGCCGGATTCGGGTCCGTTAAAACGTTAGTCGTGGGGGCCGGGTTAATCGTTATGGAACTCGTAACGATTTGGGCTTTGTTTGGTGGGCCGGCCGGGATTTGAACCCGGGACCACGGGATTAAAAGTCCCGCGCTCTAGCCAGACTGAGCTGCCGGCCCGTCCCCGGGACGCGGGTTCTCACCCGCCGGTCCCGGTCTTCGGATCGGGAATATATAAAACTTTACCCCGTCACATCCTCTCGAGTTTCGGTATCCCCAGCAGGTTCATGGCGTTCTCCATGACCTGGGAAAAGGCCTCCACGAGCTTGATCCTTGCGGCCCTCACTTCCTCGTCCTCCTCCTTCAGTACGGGCACCTCCTCGTAGAACGAGTTGAACCTCTTAGCGAGCTCGTACGTGTACTCCGCGAGGATATCGGGACGCCTCTTGTGCACGGTGTGGGCCACGTACCTGGGAAACTTCGACATATGGTATATCAGCTCGAACGATCTATCGTCGGTGAGGTGCCTCGTGTCGAACTTCTCTATCTCCTCGGCTTCATCCAGTATCGACTTGGCCCTCGCGTACGCGTATTGGATGAAGGGACCTCCGGTCCTGAAGTCGAGGGCTTTCTCCCAGTCGAACTCTATCGGCTTGTTCGGGTTGACCTTCGCTATGGCGAACCTGACGGCGCCTATGGCGACCTTCTCGGCCACCTCTTCGGGGTCCTCGTCCTTGAGGACGTCGCTCTCTTCGACCTTTTCCATGGCCCTCCTCTTGGCCTCGTCCAGGAACTCGTCCAACGTGACGTACCTGCCCTTCCTGGTGGACATGGATCCCTCGGGTAGGTGGATGAACTCGTAGAACACCACGTCGACCCTGTCGGGGTTCTCACCCAGCATGTCGAGCACGGCCTTGAGTTGTTGCACGGCCAGCTTGTGGTCGGCACCGAGGACGTCTATGGCGACGCCCGCCCTCTCGAGTTTCCACAGGTGATAGGCTATATCCCTGGTCGTGTACAGGGTGGTGCCGTCGCTGCGGGTGAGCACCAGCTCCTTGTCTATCCCGTAGTCCTCCAGGTTCACGACGACGGCGCCGTCCTCGCGCTTCTCGGCGAGGCCCTCTTCGAGTAGTTTCTCGACGATCTCGACGGCGTCCTCGACGAATTCGCTCTCGAACACGAACCTGTCGTGGGCGACCTTGAGGCGGGCGAGTGTCTCGTTGTGGCCCTTGAGGCACTCGTCCACGACGTACTGGAACGCCTCTATGATGCGTTTGGCCCTGGTTTCCTCCCCGAGGTGGTACTTCTCGTACGCGTGGAGGAACCTCTCCACGACTTCCTCGAGTTCCGGGTCTTCCTCCACGTCCTTGGCGGCCTCGACGTAGAGTTCTCCTATGAAGTGGTCGGGTTTCTCGCCCTCTGGGACCTTCGGTCTTCCCTTCTGGATGAACTTCCAGGCGAGCATGGCGATCTGCTTGCCCATGTCGTTGACGTAGTACTGGATCTCGACGTCGTAGTTCGTGAACACGAGGCAGCGGCCCAGCACGTCCCCTATTATCGCGTTCCTGCCGTGGCCCAGGTGGAGGGGTCCGTTCGGGTTGGCGCTGGTGTGTTCGAGGATGACGGGTCTGCCGCGTCCGAGGTCCAAGGACCCGAACTCGGGTCCGTAGTAGAACACGGATCTGAGGGTGAGGGCCGAGTAGGTGGGCCGGTCGAGTTTGACGTTGATGAAGCCCGGCCCCTCGACCTTGACCTCGTCCACGAGTACGACCTCGTCGAGGTCGGAGTGTTCGACTATCTTCTCGGCCACCTCGCGGGGTTCTTCCCCGACCTCCTTGGCCAGGGACATGGCGACGGGGGTGGCGAGGTCGGCGTCGACGGGTGGTTCCTCGTCTATGGGTACCTCCACGGGCTCTTTGATGTCGTAGGCCTCCATCACGGCGTCCCTTATCGAGGTTCTTATCGTCCCTATGGTGGTGGAGTAGGGGTCCCTGGGTGGGGCTTGATCTTCGGTCATTCGGATCACCTCCGGTCGTCAACGGGGTCTGAATCTGAGCAGGGCGCCGACGCCTCCGAAGGCGTTCAGGAACTGGGCGCCCTCCTCCGTCTCGGTCGATATTATCTCGACCTTGGTCCCCACGCGTTCGGCGAGGTCTATGAAGTAGTCAGTCAGGGGTTTCACCTCGTCCACGCGCAGCTCGGCTTGACCGCACGAAGGACATTCTTTCACGTGCTTCTGAGCGTCTTCTTCCTTCTCTACGGTGATTGCTTCGGTGTGACCGCACTCGGGGCACCGCAGTATCGCCCTGTAGCCCTCGAGGTCTTCCGATATGAGTAGGGTGTCGACGGCTCCCATGTTGAGCATCTCCTCGACCTCGTCGACGCCGTAGGCCGCTAGGTCCCCGTTGACGGCTTCTTCCATGAACTTCTGCACCAGTTTCTTCTCCTTGATCAGGTCGGCCTCCTTGAGGGCGTCCTCGGCGCGCATCAGGGCCTCTCTGAGCCCGGATTCGTCCGTGTTACCCACGTCGACGACGGCTATGACCTTCTCCTTGATGTGCTTGGGTAGGTAATCGCCGTCGAGGAACTCTTCCTTGGTGGGGCCGGGTCCTCCGACTATGATCCCTTTCAGGTTCTCGACGTCCTCGAAGGCCTCGCGGGCGGCCTCGCCTACCTCCTGGTAGAACTCGTGGGCGGCGTGCTCGATCAGCCTGTCGAACCTCCTCTGGGACTGGCCTCCGGCCTTGTGTTTGCCCGGGACGTCGGATTTGAGACGCTTGACGGGTTCTATCCGCTTGCCTTTGACGAGTCCTATGGTGGCTTCCCTTCTGTCCATCACGAGGACGCCGTACACGTCCTTCTCCTCGAGGTACTCCTTGAGGGGCTCGAGGTAGAACCTGGAGTCGCACCTGTAGATGAATCGATCGACGGGTTCGGGGGGTTCGATCAGCTCGGCTATCATCTTCTCCTTGGTGCCGTCCTGTACGGTGCCGACGAGGACGACCAGGCCGTTCTCGGGGGTCTCGCCCACCATCTTGAGCCTCTGCATCACGACCTCGATCGCGGACTGGACGTTCTTCCTGGTCCTCTTGCTCTTGATGTTGCTCGCCTGGGAGTGTTCCTCCCTCATCTGGGCTACCACGTCGGAGAGTCTCTTCTCGGGGGGGATGTAGATGGTTATCAGCTCGGTGCCCTGCCCCTGCAGCTTTTCAAGCTCCTCTATCCGGCGCTTGAACCTGTACAGTTCCACGGAGTCGTGGGATCGATCCGCGGTCTCGGCCAAAGGATCACCCCCAGGGGGAGTCGGCGGTTGAGGGTTACCGTGGCCCTCGGTGGTTCCGTCGTCAACGTCGAGGAGCCTGATAGGATCGAGAAAACGGCGGAGGTTTTGAAACGTGCCGTGTCCTCCGGCCTCGAACTCGCCGTCGTGGTCGGGGGCGGGCCCGTCGCCAGACGTTACATAAACGTAGCGCGAAACCTCGGGGCGCCCGAGTCCTACCTCGACGTGCTCGGGATAGAGGTGACGAGGCTGAACGCCAGGCTACTCCTCGCGGCCATGGGCGTCCGCGATCCTAGGGTCCCCGAGGACCCCTTCGAGGCGGCCGCGTTGGTGGAGAGGGAAGGGCTGGCGGTGTGCGGTGGGACTCACCCCGGGCACACTACCGACGCCGTGGCCGCAATGATAGCCGACGTGCTCGGGTCCCCCCTCGTGGTCGTGACCAACGTCGACGGCGTTTACGACAGGCATCCCGAGGAGGAGGGCGCCGTGAAGTTGGACGAGCTGGACCCTGAGTCCCTCGAGGAACTCGCCTTTCAGGCCGAGCTGGAGGCCGGAGGGAGTTTCGTGATAGACCCGTTGGCCGCGAAGCTGATACGGAGGGCCGGCCTCACGACGCATGTGGTCTCTTGGGAGGAGTTCGTCGAGCTCGGGGTGAAAGACGTTGTGGATGGGAAACACGATGGTACCGTGATAAGGGGGTGATGCTTCCCTTGTCCGACGACAGGGCGCTGGACAGGGTGCCGCCTCATTCCCACTGCGTGGTCTGCGGGAAGGCGATACCGGAGGGTGAAACGTTCTGCAGCGAGAAGTGCAGGATGAAGTACGAGAAGATGAGGAAGAGGCAGAGCATGTCCATGTGGATAATGGTGGGGATCCTGGTGGCCGTGGGCATCTACCTGACGGTCAAGGGGGCCTGATCGTTGGCCGGTAGGTGCAAGGTGGCGGAGGCCATCGAGCGGATCATCGAGTACGAGCGGCGTCGACGACGTGAAGGGTCTCGAGACCACCGCCGCGGACGCCGACGACGGGACGACGACGGGTGAACACCGTTAGGGCCGGGCAGAACACCTCGGATCCACCTATTCTACGTCCGTCCCACTCGATCCACGTGTGGAAGGCGACGGAGTCCCATCGGGTCTCGTACCTGAACTTCTCGGGGATGGGGCGGTTCGTATCCACGATCTCGAGGACCTCCGCCCCGGAGGGATCCCTGGCCTCGTACCTCGGGTGAGGGGGAGCGGTTTCCACGGGTTCCACACCCACGTGGACCTCCTTCGGTAACACCTCGGGGTCGTACGTTTCCAGGTGAACGTTAACCGCTCGAACGAAGTCCTCCTCCAGCAGTAGGGTATCGAGCATCTCGCACGCTATCACGTCGGCGTTGACGGGCTTTTCCGTGGCGTCGGCCGTCACCACCTCGAACTTCACGTCCCGGGGCGCGTACCTCCTGAGGTTTTTCTCGGCGAGTTTGGCCCTTCTGGGGTTGATCTCGACGGCTATCACGCGCTCGGCGCCGGATAGCGCCGCCACGACGGCGAGTGGGCCGGTCCCCGCCCCTAGGTCCGCGAAGGTGCCGCCCGAGGAGACGGCCTCCGAAACCATCGACATCAGGGCCGTGGTCCTGTCCTCGTCCTTGAGCAAGTCGTGCTGGTAGTGGTCCACCAGGAGTTTCAGGGGGCCCATGGGTGATTCGATCGTCACCCGTAGGGGCACGGTCAGTCGGCCGCCTTGGCGGTCTTTTTCTCCTGCGCTTCGGCGGCTTCCTTGCCCTTCTTCTCCTCCCTCTCCTTCCTGCTCTTGAGTTTGATCACGTAGTCGGCCGCGTTCTGGAGGGCGGTGCTGAACCCGGGTTCAGCCCCTATGACTATCGTTATCTTGCCCATCTCCTTGGCCTTGGCCACGATGGGTAGGAAGTCCGTGTCCCTCGTCATCAGGGCTATCGCGTTGATGTTATCGCTGTAAATGGCTTCGACCGCTTCAACGGCGAGGTAGACGTCGACGTCCCCTGGGATGACACGTGGGACGAACCCTTGGTTGGCCACTGCCTCGATGAGCTTGTCGGAGGCGTACTGGTTGAGGTAGGCCATTCCGATCCTTATGGTCCCGAGTTCTTCTATCAGTTCTCTAACTTCTTTGAGACTGACGTTAAACTCTTTTCTAAGCATATTAGGTCCGTCTATAAACATAGCAATGTCTAAATTACCCTTCTTCGCCTTACGCTTTATTACCCCTCCCACGTAATCTTTCACCGTGTCTAGCAATCAAGGATTTACCCCTTGGCGCGGATGTAAGATTCGAGGATCGTCTCTCCGGGGAGGAAGTGGAACGGAAACCTCTCGACGACGGCCCCGTCGACGGCCCCGGATCTGACCAAGCAGGTCGTCATGTTGGGACACGATTCGGAATATAGAATGATCGGAGGAGAACACGAGCCCAAAACCGTCCGTATGGAACCGTTCGACAGGACCATACCCGTCACCACCGTGACGTCGTGGCCTCCGTCCCTCGGTCGGGAGGGGTAGGGAACGCCCGGATGAGCGTCCACGACCTCGACGTCGAAGCCTCTCTCCCTCAACGTCTCCAGGATAGGGGCCGAGTGACCGATCAAGAGAAGCCTTCGCCCGGTCGCCAGATCCTCGACGATGTCCGCGACCATCTCCGCCCTGATCGTCCTGGCCTCCTTCCATCTGGCCCGAGCCTCGTCGAGGGGGTCTGGGGTCGGGACGTCCTCGGCCAACGCGTCCAGGCACGCCGCTCTTATCCCGGGTGGTCCGGCGATGGCGATCCTGCGGACGCTCTCCCCCAGTGCATCCCCTATCGAGCGGGCGGACGGGTGGTGGGCGACGCCGAACCTCCCGTCCTCCGTGCCCACGATGATCACGTCCGAGTCGTGTTCCCTGTCCTCGTCGGGTGGTCTCCTACGGCCCCGTATCGTCACGGCCACGCTTACCTTCGAGTCTCTCCCGGTTCTCAGGATCTCCTTCAGGGCCTTCGAATAGAGCCTGAACCGATCCATCGGCGTACCTCCTGGGGTCCGCGTCCGCCCTCCCGACCTTCACCTCGAGGTTCGATACCTTGTCCCTCAGGGCGTCTTCGATTATCGAGGAGGGGTCGCCCTTCCCTTCCACGTCCGTGAGGAACACGTGCTCGCGAAACGTTCCGTCTTCCGTTACGATGACGGACCCGGGGTAAGCGTCCGCCCTTCCCACGCGGAACCCACGGCTTTCGAGCGCCTCGACGATCTCTTCGAGGAGTTCCTCGGGATCCGTCGAGGGGGGAGCGAGGAGCCTGACGTCGACCCAGAGTTTGGCCACTTCACTCCCTCCTGACCTCGAGCCCCATGTCGAGGAGTTCCTTCAGGACTTCTTCGACGAACCTCGCGTACCTGCCTCTTCTGCCCACGAAGGCGCCGAAATCCCTCTCGGGTACCACTACCCGTAGGTTCGGTCCGGCGATGTCCACGTCGATTATCCTCTCCCCTATCCAGGGTACCGGGTGGATGTCGGCTATGAAGTCGACGAAGTCGAGGGTCAGGTGGGTTACGACTATGCTCATGCCGGTTTCCGCCTCGATCCTCTCTATCCTCTCGCCCCCGGTTCCCACCACGCGGCCCACGTGGCCCTCCTTGGTCACTATCACGGCCTGGGGCACGGTGTCGGTCTTTATCTCGAGGTCCTCCGCGATGGGCTCCACGTAGAGCACCGTGAGCACGTCGGCGTCCGGGGCTTCCACCATGGTGACGTCTAGTATCTCCCTCTCCACGTCGTTGAGCTCCCTGTTCCTGACCCTTATCTCGAGTTGGATGTGGATGCCGCGCCTGGCCCCGGGCCTGACGATGTCCCTTATCCCCAGGTCGATGACCTCGGCCTTGGGTTCCTCGGAGAGTACCTCCCTCATCAGGGTGGCTCCGCAGCGTTCGACGTCGATGTCCTTCTGGAACACGGGGTCTCCGGTTATGAGGAGCCTCGAGTTGTGGCCCATCCTGGCCAGGACCTCGCCCGCGTTCTCTGGTAGCATGTTCTGGACCTCGTCCAGGAGTATCACCGCGTTGTCGAAGGTCCTGCCCCTGACGAAGTGCGTGTCGACGATCATGATCTTCTCCTGTTCCACGAGCTCCTCTATCTCGGACCTGCTGACCTCCGGGGACGCCGATAGGACGTCCATTATCGGCGATACTATCAGCTCGTCGAACCTCTCGGGCATGTCGGCGCTGCTCATCTCCTCCTTGGTGGCCACGTCGACCAAGGGTCTCGTGACTATGAAGCGTTCGTAATCCCCTTCCATCACGGCCTGAACGCCGTAGGCCGCGCAGAAGAGCGTCTTACCCGTGCCCGTGGGGCCGAAGGATGCGACTATCTCGTTCGACTCGTCTTGGAGGGCCTCCACGAGTCTCTCCTGTCCCTCGGTCTGGGGTTCCACACCCAGGATCTCCACGCGTGCACACCCCCTATCTGCCGAACCTTCTCTCGCGTCGCTGGAACTCCCGGATCGCCCTGAGGAGGTCTATCTTCCTGAACTCGGGCCAGTACACGTCGACGAAGTACAGCTCCGAGTACGCGGAGTACCAGAGGAGGAAGTTGCTGAGCCTCTCCTCCCCGCTCGTTCTTATTATCAACTCTGGATCCGGGAGGTCGCCCACGTACACGTACCGCCTGAACGTGTCCTCGTCGATCTCTTCCGGGTCGAGCTTGCCGTCTTTGACGTCGTGGGCTATGGCGCGGACGGCGTCGATGATCTCCTGTCGGCCACCGTAGGCCACGGCCACGTTGAGGAAGCGCTTGGAGTACCTCCGCGTGAGCTTCTCGGCCCTCTTTATGGCCCTCCTGACGCGGGCTGGGAGGAGGTGGAGTCTCCCCACGGCCCGGACGGCGACCTGTCTCCTGTGGATGCGTTCGCTCTCGGCGAGCTTGTTGAAACGTTCTTCCATCAGGTCGAACAGCCTACGGAGCTCCTCCTTCGGGCGTCGGAGGTTCTCGGTGGATAGCGCGTAGACCGTGACCGCCCTCACGCCCACGTCCCAGCACCATTCCAACACGTCCTCCAGCTTGTCGGCCCCGAACCTGTGTCCTTCCCAGGGGTCGAGGCCCATCTCGCGGGCGAAGCGGCGGTTGCCGTCCATTATGATGCCGACGTGTTCCGGGATGGGTCCCTCGCGCACGGCTTTCTCGAGCAGGCGCTCGTACATCTTATATATCGGTTTGAGCGTGACCCTCGCGACCTGCCTCGCGACCCTCCTCGGGTTCACCGTCCTAACGTTCACCGATATCAGCGCTCTCACCCCCTACACGGGGGAACTCGGCCGGTTGATAGGGATCGTGTCCGACACCCACGACAACCTGGAGGCGGTCCGGGAGTTCGCGCCCGAACTCAACGAGTTCGGTGTCGACGTGCTGTTGCACGCGGGTGACTACATAGCACCCTTCACGCTCCCCGAGTTGGCACGGGTGGAGTGCGAGGAGTTTATAGGGGTTTTCGGAAACAACGACGGGGAGCGTGATTTCCTGAGGGAGAAGGCGGAGGAATTGGGCTTCGAGATCGTTGGCGAGGTGTTCACCGGCGAGGTCCTCGGCCTCAAGGTCGCCATGGTTCACGGGGTTCACGAGGAGGTCGTGGAGGCCTTCGCGGCGTCGGGAGAGTACGATCTGGTGGTGTACGGTCACACGCACGAGCCCGACGTGAGGAAGGTTGGAGACACGCTGGTCGTGAACCCCGGTGAAGCGTGCGGTTACGTGACCGGGGAGAGGTCCGTCGCGGTTCTCGACCCGGATAAACTCGAGGTCGAGATCATCAAGTTCTGAACCCTCAAGGACCGATGACGAGCGCGGCCTTCACCGAGCCGTGATGAGATCCACCCGAGCCGAGGTTCTCACCCCGTTCACGCGTCCGGACCTCGACGATCCAAGGCTTTCCAACGCGCTCGCGGAACGGTTCCGCGATCACCCTCACGTTCTCGCCCACCTCAGACGTCCCGTGTCCATGTACACCCTCCGCGTCAACACGCTGAAGGTGGACCCGGAGGAAGTCGTCGAGGCCTTCGAGGCGATACACCCGGACCGCGAGGTTAGGGTCAGCCCGTACGCCGATGAAGTCGTCGAGGTGGAGGTGCTGGGTCCCGAGCCCGTCGAGGTCCACGATAGGTTGGTGGTCGCGGATAAGTTCGCGGCGGAAAGCGTCTACGTGGGTGCGGATCTGTACAAGCCCGGTGTGATCGACGTCGTGGGTGACGTCGGCAGGGGCGATCGTGTAACCGTGGTGTCGGAGAGGGGCCACGTGGTGGCGGAGGGGGTGGCTCGGGTACCGGGGCGCGAGATGGTGGAGGGTGAACGGGGGCCGGCCGTGCGGGTAACGCGATCCGTGTTCTCGGCCCCCAGGTTCAGGAACACCGAGCCCTACGCCGAGGGTTGGATATACTCCCAAGCCCTTCCCTCCGTCCTGGCCGTGAAGGCGCTGGATCCCGAGCCGGGATGGACCGTCGTGGACGCCTGTGCGGCCCCGGGGGGCAAGACGACGCACGTCGTTCAGATCATGGAGGGAGAAGGTAGGGTTGTGGCGATCGATAGATCGAGGTCCAGGCTCGAGAAGCTGGAGGCGAACGTCAGGCGTTTGGGCATGGAGGACGTCGTCGAGGTCGTTCACGGGGACGCTCGGAAGGTCCTGCCCAGGCTTCGGGACGTGGACGCGGTGATAGTGGATCCGCCCTGCACGGCCGTGGGTGTCAGGCCGAAGCTGTGGATGGAGGCGACTTGGGAGGAGGTGTTGGGGCTCCCGGGTTACCAGTACTCCATACTGAGGGCGGCCGTGGAGGCCCTCCGCGACGGTGGGTACCTCCTGTACTGCACCTGCACGCTGACACCGATGGAGAACGAGGCCGTCGTGAGCAGGGCCCTGATGGAGTTGGATCTAGAGCTCGAAGACCGTGTGATGCGGCCCGGGCGATCGGTGGATCCCGGGGTGCTTTTCGATCCGAGGGACGACGTCCCCGGGTTCTACTACTGTGTGATGAGGAAGGGGTAACCTCGGGTGGCCAGGATCCCCCTCGTGGACAGGAGGACCGTACTCGCCTTCGTCGGAGGCCTCGTCCTGGTAGCCTTCATGGTGTACGTGTTCAACCCGTGGCGCGCGATACACCTGATGGAGAGGGCGGACCCGCGTTACCTCGCGTTGGCCCTCGCGATCCAGGTCTTGGATCTACTCCTTTGGGCCTTGAGGTGGCACGTGGTGCTCCGTAGGAGCGGGTTGAAGGCCCCTTTCCTGACCGTGTTCCTGGTGAACAACGTCTCCATGCTCGTGAACAACGTGACCCCTAGCGCGAGAAGCGGCGGCGAGCCGGTCAGGGTGTTCCTCCTGGCCAAGGCGACGGGGTACAGGATGAGGGAGGTCGCTTCCACGGTCGTCGTGGATAGGGTCCTAGACTACGCTCCTCTCGTGTTCCTGATGGGGCTGACCGCCGTCTTCACGATCGAGGCCGGCGCGGGCGAGCTCACCTACATCGCGTTCGGAGGCGTTGGGTTGCTGACCGGGGCGTTGATCGGCGCCCTGTACCTGTTGACCAGGGAGGATACCCTGGTGGGGATAGCGAACAAGATCTCCAGGTTCTTACCGGGGGATAGGAGGTTCGAGGAGGTGGAGAGGTGGGTCAGGGCCTTCACCGAGACGCTGCGGGAGGCGTTGAAGGATAAGGGAACGTTGTTGAGGGGCTCGGCGGTTTCGTTCGCGGTCTGGAGCTGCGAACTTATAAGACCGTACGTGGTGTTCGAGTCGCTGGGGAGGCCGGTCCCGTTCAGGGTGGTGGTGATAGCGTACACGGTCTCGATGTTCGCGGGTGTTCTACCCCTGTTCCCAGGAGGTCTAGGGCTGGTGGAGCTCTCCACGGCGTCCGTGTACAAGCTGTTCGGTCTGGGGGCGGGCATCAGCGCGGCCGCCACCCTGCTGGATAGGCTCATATCGTACTGGTTCGTCAACGTCGTCGGGCTCACGAGCGCTTTCATACTGACTAAACGGGGGCTAAGGGAGGTAGAAGATGCCATACGAGCTAGGGAGAGTAGAGACGATAATACGACCGGACGATGAGGGTGTAGTATCGTCGGACAACAAGGTGCTGGCGACGGTCTACCTGCATAAGGGAGGGGTTACGCTGATATCGGAGATTCACCCCAGACTCGTCAACGAAGTCGAGGAAGGGGATCATGTGATAGTTGACATACCGATAATGCCGTCCCCGAACGATCCCAGACCTCAACCCATCGTGGTCAAGGTGATCAAGGACGAAAAGATCGTAAACCGCCTGAAATCCGAGATAGAGGAGGAACCCGAGGCCCCGAGCGTTCCCGTGGTCGTTCCGGGTCAGCCTCCGACCCCGCCTCCTCCCCCGGAGGACATGTTCGGATGACGAGCGGGGGCAATCCCAAACGGAGCAGGGGATGGTCGGGCGTTGATATTCAAGAAGGGATCGTCCAAGAAGGACGACGAGGAGAAGCCCAAGCTCAAGCTCCCCGTGCCCGGCGGCGGTGGTGGGGAATCCGAAGGCGGGGAGGGAGAGGCACCCAAGCTGAAACCGCCGGCGCCCCCTAAACCGCCCGAGGGCGGGGAAGGTAAAGGGTTACCCAAGCCTCCGGTCCCTAAACCCCCCTCCACCGGCGAGGAAGGAGGGGAGAAGCCGAAGCTCTTACCGAAGCCCCCGAAGCCGTCGTCCGAGGGCGAGGAAGAGGGCGAGAAAAAGGGCGTCCCCATACCGCTCCCGAAGCCCTCCGAGGCCGCCGAAAAGGAGGAGGAAAAGGCCAAGGAGAAGGAGGAGAAGCCCAAGACCTTCAAGCTGAAGCTGAGACCGCCCTCCGAGGCCGAGGAAGAGAAACCGAAGCTCCCGACCCCGAGCCCGCCCAAGGCCAAGGCCGAGGAGGAAGAGGAGACCGAAGAGGAGGAAGCCGAGGAGGCCCCCTCGGTCCCGAAGCCCGCCGAGGCGAAGGTCGAGGAGGCCGTGGAGGAGGAGAAGCCCAAGGTCCCGGAACCGGAGGTGTCGAAGGAGGAACTGGAGAAGCTGAAGGAGGAGCTGGACCAGTGGCGTAACAAGGCCAAGAGCGCGATGAGCGAGAGGGACAGGCTCCGTGAGGAACTCAAGCGACTGAACAAGGAGTTGGAGAAAAGGGACAAGGAGCTGGACAAGTACGTCAAGGTTTCCAAGAAGCTCAAGGAAAAACTGTACAACATGAAGGAGAAGTACGATGAGATAGTGGAGAAGTACGAGAAGACCAAAAAGGAGTACGAAGAGGTTAGGAAGAAGTACGAGGAGGCCAAGTCTAAGCTTGAGGATCTCGTGGAACAGAACAAGAAGTTGATGGAGAAGGTTAAAGAGCTCAAGGAGGAGCTGGAAAAGGTTAAGAAGGAAAGGGATAAACTCAAGAGTGAGTTAGAGAACTTAAGCAAGTATAGGGAGATAATCGCTAAGCTCAAGAAGAAGATCGAGGAACTTAAGGAAGAGAGAAAGCAGCTGATGAAGGAAATCGAGGAACTGAAGAAGGAAAACGAAGAGTTAAAGACGAAGCTGAGGCAGCTTACCGAGAAAGTCAAGGAGATGAAGGAAGAGCTCGAGAAGAAGGAACAGAAAATCCAGAAGATGAGGGACACTATTGTAACGCTAAAGGACAAGATCGAGGAGAGAGACAAGAAGATTAAGGTTCTTAAGAAGGAGAGAGACGAGTTACAGGAAGTTGTTAGAAAGTACGAGGAAGGCAAGCAGTTGGTTATCCCATCTGGTACTGAAATGGCCGTCGGTAAAGTCGATGGGGACATCATTATAGGTGAAAACTCCGTCATAAGATCTCTGGACTCCGGCACCCCGATACTGGTTAAGAATTCACTGATAGTGAGGTCCAACGTCGAGATACACGGTACTATCATCGCCAAGAAGGTGGAGTTAGGGGACAACGTGAAGGTACACGGGAACATACTGTGCAAGGATGAGTGCACGATAGGCCGGGGTACCGTGGTGGAGGGTAACGTCGTCTCCGTGGGGTCCGTGCAGTCGGCTGGCGATCTCGTCGTGAAAGGACACGTTATCGCCGGCGGGTCGATGTCGTTCGGTGACAGATCGACGGTCGAAAACGCCGTCCTGGTGATAGGAAACGTGTCGGTTTCCAACGAGTTCAAGGCCATGTGCCTGTTCGGATCCACGGTGGAGGCCAAGTCCAGGCTCGCCGTGGAGTACGTGTTCTCCGACGGGGAGGTCCACCTGGGCGACGACAGCGTCGTTAAGACCGTGATAACGAGGAAGGGCCCCGTGGAGCAGGGCGTGAACTCCTGCGTAGTCGAGGGTTCGGTGTCCCTGGCACCGTTGAAGGAGGATACCCTGTACCTGGATAGGGAGATGTTCCCGGAACCGTTCGCCAACAAGACTCTGGAGGCCGTCCTGGCCGAGGCGGAGAGGGTAGGGCCCTTCGCGCTGGTCGGCGCCAAGAACGAGGCCAAGTTCGTCCTCGAGGACCTCACCAGGGAGAGCATCGAGGCCCTCGTGGGACAGGTCAAGAAGGAGGTCCTATCGGCCGCGCTACCTTAGGAGCCCCCTCTTCTCTCCCACGTACCAGTGGAGCGTGGGTGCCTCCGCCACCCTCTCGAACCCCTTTCCCCTCACCCTCCAACGGTCCCTCACCCTCTCCGCGAGGCAGAGCACGTCCCCCGTGGGGGATCCGGACAGGGTGATCTCCCCGTCCCTGTACACGACGTAAACCCTACCCTCACCCGAATCCACCACCCTACCGTCGGCCCTCAGAACGGCTCTCTCACCCTCGAGTTCCAGCACGTACAGCGTCAGGGAGTCCACGACCTTCCCCTCCCCCAGGACGAGGGAGGAGGGGGGAACGTCGTCCTCCACCCTCGATCCCGCCCCCACCACGCTCCAACGCCCGACGTCGGCCTCGATCGACGAGTTCATGCCGAGGAAGCACCTCTCGCCCACCTCGGACCCCTTAACCTCGGTCCCGTCGCCCACGAAGGTCAAGGGGCGAAGTTCCGAGTTCACCACCTCGCAGTGGGAGGACACCGTCACCCGCTTGTGGAGCACGGAGGAGCGCACCGTCGCCCGGTTCGACACCATGGCGCCGCCGTGAACGGTCGAGTCGATCACCTCGGCGAACGCGGCTATACGGGCGCTGCCTCGGATCCTACTGTTCTCAACGCGCGTGACCTGGGGGTGTTTCACGGCTGGACATTCGAAAACATCATGCTGCTTCCTTATCTCGAACCACCTGTTGACGGGGGACCTCTCGGGGTCTTTGACCACCCTGACGTCGACGTACACCCTTCTCCCGAGTTCCCTCTCCAGGATCTCTCTGGCCTTCATCCCTATCCTTTTGACCGTGGATCCTCCTCTCCCGATGAGCGTACCCTTCAGCGAGTCCTTATGGACGATCAGTTCGACGGGGATGTAGAGGACGTCGCTTCTTCCTCTCCCCCGCCTTACCCTGCCCACCTCCACACCAACTTCGCGGGGTAAGGACCCGTGGAGGACGTCCCTGAGGGCCTTTCGGAAGGCCCTCTCCACGAGGTCGCGCCTGGCGCTTCACCTCCCGGTGGGTAGGAAGTAATACTCGTAGTTGGGTCGTTTCGTCTTGATGGCCTCCTGTTCGACGACGAATACCACGATACCGTCGTCGGGGGCTTCCACGTACCTTACCTCACCCTTTCTGGTCGTGACGGCGGCCAGGGGGTCTCCCTTCCTGAGCTTGTCCCCGACGTCCGCTATGGGCGTCACCACGAACCCTTCGACGGGTAGGATCATGATCTCGTCGCCGGGTTTCAGGAAGACGAGGGAGCGCCTGTCCGTCGGTTCGATGACGAGGTACTTCTTCACCTTGAACTCCATCGTGTCGAAGGCTTCCTTGGCCTCCTCGTACACGACCTTCTCGTACCTGACGGCGTCCTCCGGCGGTTCGACGTCCTTGTCGGTCGGGTTCTTGATGACGATCTCGAAGTCGGGGTCGGTTATGAGGTCGGGGTCGTCGGTGTCGCTCTCCAGGTACATCCTCGGGATGGCCATGGGTCAGAACTCCCTCTCGACGACGAAGTCGGCTATCCTCCTGAGTAGCTCGGTGTGCTCGTTGTCCGGTAGTTCTTCCAGGGCTTCCTTGGCCTTGAGGGCGAACTCCCTGGCCTTCTCCTTGGCGTAATCGATGGCGCCCAGTTCTTCCATGATCCCTATGACTTCCATGACGTCCTCCCTGGTGGCGTTCGGGTTGCCCAGGACTTCCAGTATGCGTTCTCGCGTCTCCTCGTCGGCTTCCTCCAGCGCTTTGATCACGATCAGGGTCTTCTTCCCTTCGATTATGTCGCTGCCCACGGGTTTTCCGAGTTCCTCCTCGTCGCCCACCAGGTCGAGGACGTCGTCCTGTATCTGGAAGGCTATCCCCATGTTCTCGCCGTACTCGGCTAGGGCCTCGAGTTGTTCCTCTTCGGCGTCGGCTTTGAGCCCTCCGATCACGCACGACGCCCTCATGAGGGCGGCGGTCTTCCTCCTGACCATCTCGATGAACTCCTCCTCGGTCACGTCCTCCCTGTCCTCGAACTCTATGTCCATGGCTTGGCCCTCGCATATCTCCGTGCAGGCCCTGGCGAGCTCGTCCACGGCCCTCTCGGAACCGCCGCGGGCCGCGAACTCGAAGGCCTTGGAGAAGAGGGTGTCACCGGCCAGGATCGCTATGGGTACGCCCCACTCCACGTGGACCGCGGGGACGCCTCTTCTCTCGTCGTCCTCGTCCATTATGTCGTCGTGGATGAGCGTGAACGTGTGGACGAGTTCGACGGCCGCGGCCTCCGGGAGGGCGTCTTCCTCCTTCCCTCCCAAGGCCTTGCAGGATTCCAGGACGAGGAGGGGCCTCAGCCTCTTGCCTCCGGCCTCTATGAGGTGCCAGCACGCGTCGTACAGACCGTTGGGACCGCCTCTGGGGAGGTTCTCCTCTATGTACGAGTCCACGACCTCCTTGGTCCTTTCGAGGGCCTTCAAGATCTCCTCGTCCACGGTTCACCCGCCCCGGCTAGAGGGGTATCGTCACCTTGGTTCCCTCGAAGGTCACGAACACGTCCTTGTTTATCTCGTATCCCTCCTGGGAGGCGAACTCGGCGTAGGCGGACAGCATATCCGCGTCGCCGTGAGCGGGGAGGATGTACTCCGGTTGTAACATCCTGAGGAGGAGTCTGTGATCCTCCCTGCCCGCGTGCCCCGACACGTGCACGTCCTTGAACATCTTCACCCCTTTCATCCTGAGCTTGGTGTCGAGGGAGTACATCTGGGCCTTGTTCAGCGGGGAGGGTATCGTCGACGAGGAGAATACGATGGAATCGTTCTCCGTGAGCTTGTACGGGAGCTCGTCGTCGGCTATCCTGGGGAGGACGGCGCCTGGCTCGCCCTGGTGGCCCGTGACTATCAGGAGCCAGTCCTCCTTCTCCTTGTTCGCCCTGTGGAGGCCCCTGGCGACGGTCTCCGGCTTGTCGTAGACCCTCGAGCCGGGTGGGAGGTTCAGGAGGCCGAGTTCCTCGGCTATCCTGGCGTACTTGCCCATCGATCTGCCCACGAGCATCACGTTCCTACCCAGTCTCTCGGCGGTATCGGCTATGGTTTGTATCCTTTCGATGTGAGATGAAAACGTCGTAACTATTATTCCTTCGCTTTCTTCTTCAGCGAATTGTAACGTATCTTTCACCATCTCTCTAGCGACAGCCTCCGATGGAGTTTTCATTTCTTCCTTTACCCTCAGGCTCTCTGGGATGAGTAAAAGAACGCCTTCTTTACCGAGTTCCTTGAGCCTTTTGTAGTCAGGTTTGTAGCCTAAAAGTTGATGATCATCGAACTTAAAATCACAAGCGTAAACTATAGCTCCGTAAGGCGTGTGGAGGACGGGAAGTACCGTTCCAGGTATGCTATGGCTTATAGGTATGAACTCTAATCTTAGCTTTGAGGATATTTGAACTTCATCACCTGGTTCCACGGCATACATGCTTATTTTTATGTCTTCTGTTTCGGATCTATACCTTTCTTCTCCCTTAAGATCCGACTTTACTAGCTCGACGGTAAAGTCCGTACCGAATATATTGCACTGGTATCTAAACAGTATCTTGGAGGCCGCTCCTATGTGGTCTAGGTGACCGTGTGAGAGCACCGCGGCCACGACCTTGGACCTGTGGGGTTTCAAGGGGCTGTCGTCCGGTATCGCGTTCACTTTTCTCAATTCCCGAGTTGTTGCCTTTTGGAAGTCCTTTTCGAATATCAGTATCTTATCTAAGGACATCCCACAATCGAATATTACTATTTCTTCATCAACCCGAACGGCCGTCATGTTCCTACCGCCGGCCTCCCCGTATCCTCCAAGTGCGAACACCTCAACCGTCAAACCAAGTGACCTCCCTTCTATCACCTCTACATATTTTGTTTATTGGAGCTCCTCTACTTTCTAACCATTCTCTAAGTGATCCGCATATGACTATGGGTGATTTAGCCATGTCCTTCACGTTCTTAGAACCAGTCAGCAACATCGCTATCTTCACTTCCTTGGCCAGGGCGCGGAGGAACCTCACGCACCCGTGTATCCCCTCCGCCAGGAGCTTCCTGAGCACGGGGAGGGCCATCCCGGCGCAGTCGGACCCGAGGGCGAGGGCCTTGGCCACGTCCATCCCGGTCCTCACTCCTCCGGTCCCTATGACGACGGGTCCCCCGCCCAGGGCGCCTCGGACCTCCAGTATGGAGGCTGCCGTCGGGATGCCCCAACTCGAGAAGGCGTACCCCAGGGGTGTCTCGCCGTGGGCCTTCGATCTGACCGCCTCGACCACGGCCCAGTTGGTCCCGCCCGCGCCCCCGACGTCTATACCGTCGACGAGGTCACCGACGGCCTTCGCGTCCTCGGCCGACACACCCGCACCGGTCTCCTTCAGGACGACGGGGACGTCGAGGGCCTCCGAAACCTCCTCCAGGACCTCGATGAAGCCGGCGGCGTCCGCTTCCCCCTCCAGTTGCACGGCCTCTTGAAGGACGTTCACGTGGACCGCCAGAGCGTCGGCGTCGACCATGTCGACTACCTCTTGGGCCAGGTCGGGTCCTCCCTCCCTGAGTTGAGGCAGACCGATGTTGGCCAGCACGAGACCGTCGGGGTACTCCTCCCTGACGATTTCGAATGTCCATCTCACGTCCGGGTCCTCGACGCCGGCCCTCTGGCTGCCCACGCCGAGTCCGATGTTCAGCTTCCTGGCGATGATGGCGAGGCGCCTGTTTATCTCGCCGGTCTTGGGGTGCCCACCGGTCATCCCGGCTATGATGAGCGGGAAGGATATCCTCTTCCCGAAGACCTCGACGCTGGTGTCCACGTCCGAGATATCGAGCTCGGGGAGGGCCCTGTGGATTATCCTCACGTCCTCGAACATGGGCGATATCTCGGCCTCCACGTCCTCCCACACGCAGGCCAGGATGTGCTCCCACTTGCGCTCCCTTGTGTCACTGCCTCGGGACGATCCGCGTGCCAACGGTCTCACCCCTGACGAAGGACCTGACGTTCTCGGGGTCCGTGGCGTCGAAGAGCACCACTTCTATCCCCCTCTCCGCTATGGCGGCGGCCCTCCTGAGCTTCTCGGATATGCCCCCCGTCACGTCGACACCCGCCGCGCCCGATAGTTCCTCCGCCAGTTTCCTCGCCCCCTCCGGCGTGAGTTCCTCCAGCGGCTCCCCCTCGCCGGGCTTCCCCTCGTAGACGCCGGGGACGGCCATCCCGAACCCGACCCTGTCGGGCCGCAAGGCCGAGACGACCTCCGCGAGCTCGTCCCCGGACGCTATCCTGAACCCGCCCTCGGGATCGGGCACGACGTCACCGTACAGGAGAGGGACGCATCCCCTGTCCAGGACCTCGATTATCACGTTGAGGGAGTGGAACACGGTGGCCGGGGTCACGGGGTACACCTTCAGACCGACGTCGACGGCGGCTTCCTCGACGATCCCGACGAGGTCGTGCATGGCTTTCCTGACCACGTGAACGCCCTCCTCGAGGGAGGGCACGTTCTCGGCCGCGTAGTGCCCGAAGGATCCCCCGCCGTGGATGAGTACACCCTCGAAGCCCTCCTCCGCGAGCACGCCGAGGAGCTCCCGCACGAGCTCTTCCCTCGCCGTCATGGGTTTCTCCTTGTCCGTGATCACGCTGCCTCCGAGCTTCAGCACCAGCATCGGCACCACCCGGGTGGGGGTGGAGGGATGAAGAGGATCACCGTGGTGAGACCGTCCGGTGAGGTGACGGCCAAGTCCCCCAGGGTGAGGAGGACCCTGATCGAGGCCCTCGCGAGGAACCTGGCGGACAGGTTCGACGCGGACGCTCGAGTCCTTGGGACCAGGGTGGTGTTGGACGGTGAGCACCCGGACGCTCATCGTGAGTTCGGGGTGGCCGGGGCGGCGGTCGGGTTCGAGGTCAAGCCAAGGGTCAACGCCGTCCTGAGGGCCGTCAGAAGGGTGCTGAAAAGGTTCCCGGATCGCGTCAGGGTGGACGTGAGGGTCAGGCACGAGGGGTTCTCCGGCGCCAGGCTTCACCGTTCCGTGAGGAAGATGGCCGAGGGCATGGGACTGGAGCCCAGGAAGAGGGCGCCCCGTCTGGTGGTCGAGGTGAGGTCCGACACCGCGCTCGTCGCGGGGCCCGAGCGGGAGGGACCCCGGGGGTTGCCCAGGGGCACCCAGGGGAGCGCGCTGTGCACGCTCTCGGGAGGTTTCGACAGCCCGGTGGCCGCGTGGACGATGGCGAAGCGTGGGATGTCGATCACGTGCCTACACTTCTTCGTCCACGAGGGGGAGCTGGAGGGGGCCGAGGAGAACCTGACGGTACTGAGGAGGTGGATACCCGACGTGGAGTTGGTGGTTGACGAGACCCACAGGGAGTTCCTGGAGGCCGCGGAGGGCGCCCTCGAGGGTAGGCTCCGCAGGTACCTGTGCGTGGTCTGCAAGATGAGGATGATGGAGAGGGCGTGCGGGTGGGCGGAGAGATTGGGGACGGATTGCGTGGTGACGGGGGATTCCCTCGGACAGGTCGCCAGTCAATCGGTGTGGAACCTGGGGCTGGAGGATTCGGTGGCGGACGTGCCCGTGTTCAGGCCCCTGATAGGGATGAACAAGGAGGAGATACTGGAGATCGGGAGGAGGATAGGGTTGGAGGAGAAGTCGGGGGACGGGTGTCCTTTCGTGCCGAAGGCGCCGGTGGTCAAGCCGAGGAGGTCGGAGGCTGAGAGAGCCTATAAACTGGCCCTGGAGGCGTTCCGGCGGGGGTAGGTTCGGCTTGAAGGACGTGATCAGGGGCAGGGTCCACGTGTTCGGCGACGACATCGACACCGATCAGATCATCCCGGGGAGGTACCTGACGACGAGGGATCCGGAGGAGCTGGCGAAGCACGTGATGGAGGACGCGGACCCGGAGTTCCCGGAGAAGGTTAGGGAGGGTGACGTGATAGTCGCGGGTCGGAACTTCGGTTGCGGTTCCTCGAGGGAGCACGCCCCCATCGCCCTGAAGGCCGCGGGCGTCTCGTGCGTGGTGGCGGAGTCCTTCGCCAGGATATTCTACAGGAACGCCGTGAACGTGGGCCTACCGGTCGTGGTGTGTGAGGGCGTGAAGGAGGCCTTCGAGGACGGGCACGAGATCGAGGTCAGGTTGAGGGAGGGTATCGTCAGGAACCTGACGACGGGTGAGGAGTTGGAGACGAAGCCGCTGCCGGACGTCATGATGAAGATACTGGAGGCCGGGGGCCTCGTGCCCCTGATCAAGCGGGAGGGCGAGAAGGCCTTCGAGGTCTGAGGGGTGTTCGCGTTGGCCAGGTACAGGATCGCCGTGATCCCGGGGGACGGTATAGGTCCCGAGGTTATCGAGGCGGCCTTGCACGTGATAGAACCGTTGGTGGACGCGGAGTTCGTGGAGGGGGAGGCGGGGGACGAGGTGGCAGAGCGCACCGGGGAACCCCTGCCCGAGGAGACGCTGGAGCTGTGCAGGGAGGCGGACGCTGTACTCTTCGGGGCCGCGGGGGAGACCGCGGCGGACGTCATCGTGAGGCTCAGGCAGGAGCTGGACCTGTACGCCAACCTGAGGCCCGTGAAGGGGTTCGAGGGGCTGTCCGAGCTCACGGGGGAGCCTTACGTCAGGGACGACGTCGATTTCGTCATAGTGAGGGAGAACACGGAGGGTCTCTACGCGGGGATCGAGGGCAGGTTCAGGGGCGCCGCCTACACGCTCCGGGTGATAACGGAGGAGGGTACGCGTCGGGTGGCGGAGGTGGCGTGTGACCTGGCGGAGGAGCGGGGCTCCGACCGCGTCACCGTCGTGCACAAGGCCAACGTGATGAGGGAGTCGTGCGGGTTGTTCAGGAAGGTCGCGCGCGAGGTCATCGAGTCGAGGGGCTTGGAGTTCGAGGAGTACTACGTCGACGCGGCCGCCATGTTCATCGTGACGGATCCGGAGAGGTTCGACGTGGTGCTGACCCCGAACATGTTCGGTGATATCCTCTCGGACGAGGCGGCGGCGTTGGTGGGTGGTCTCGGTCTGGCTCCTAGTGGGAACGTTGGTGATGATCACGGGTTGTTCGAGCCGGTTCACGGTTCCGCGCCCGACATCGCGGGCAAGGGCATAGCAAACCCCATGGCGGCCATCCTCTCCGCCGCCATGATGCTCGAATGGCTCGGGGAGAAGGAGGCGGCCAGGGCCGTGGAGGAGGGCGTGGCGGCCGCGATATCCGAGGGTGTCGTCACGCCGGATCTCGGTGGTGAGGCCGGTACCATGGAGGTGGCGGGGTTCGTGAGGGAGAAGGCCTTGGAGGTCTTCGAGGGCTAGCCTCCCCCTCCGCCCGGTGGCATGGCGTTCCCCTGCGATGCGGGCGCGGAGGACGTTCCCGATGACGGTTGGGAGGTTCCGCCGCCTCCGCCCCCGCCTCCTCCGAACACGTCGTGCACGTGCACCTTGGAGGCCAGGTTGAGCGGGTTGATGGGGTGCGGTTTCCTGTGTTCTAGTTCCGGGGGCATCTTGAACTTCTGAGCCTCCTTGGCGGCTTGGACCTGGCTCTTCAGGGGTGTGGTCGTGAGGACGCCCGCCCCGAAGCCGAGGAGGAAGCCCACCGTTATGACCGCCGTGACGATTATTCTCGACGACGTCACACGCCTCGCACCCCGGGTGTTCGTCGATGATCCCCGTCAAAGTAACGATCGGAGCCCTGGGGGCGGCAGAGGCCGCCGGATCCGGTGACGTGGTCGTGATCGTGGATATAGTGAACACGTCCTCCGCGGCGGAGGTCGTGAGGAGGGAGGGCGCCGTGGGTGTCGTGGGGGCCGCCCCGGACAGCGCTTACGAGGCCTTGGAGAGGGGGTACGCGAAGTACCCCTTCGCCGTGAGGGAGGGAGTCGATCCCGTGGAGAGGGGTAGGGAGGCGGCGAGGTTGGCGTCGGAGGAGGACGCGGAGCTGGTGCTGGTGGTGGACGGTGGGGAGGACAACGCTTCCATGGCCCTCAAGGGTGTCGAGGAGGAGGGCGTGGAGGTCTCGGAGACCGTGCCGAACGCGGGTCCCAGGGTCAAGGACGTGGTGGATCCGAGGGGGAAGGTGTTCCTGTTCGTGACCGCGACCGGGGGCACCCTGTACGACGTGGCCCGGACCCACGGCGCCCCCTACGTCACGTTCGGTACGGTCGTGAGGAGGTCCTTGATAAGGGAGTGCGCGGAGAGGGTCGTGGACAGGGCCGAGCGCGAGGGCTCGGGTATAACCGTGGTGGTGTCCTCGATCTTCGCCCCCGAGGATCTGGACGCGGGGGCCAGGATATTCGAGGAGATATGCAAGGTACTCACCGAGAGGGCTTGTGAGGTCAGGTTCGAGGACCTCGTCAGCAGGCACTTCTGAGGGGTAACCCGGCCTTGGGTAAGTACGTGGATAGGTACCCGGACGAGAGGGGTTACTTCGGGCCTTACGGGGGTAGGTTCGTCCCCGAGACCCTCATGCCCGCCCTCGAGGAGTTGGAGGAGGCGTTCGAGGAGGTCAGGGAGGACGAGGAGTTCTGGGAGGAATTGGACGTCCTGTACAGGAAGTACGCCGGGAGGCCCACGCCGTTGTACCACGCGGCCAACCTATCGAGGGAGCTCGGGGTCAAGGTGTACCTGAAGAGGGAGGACCTCGTGCACGGGGGAGCCCACAAGCTGAACAACACGTTGGGCCAGGCGCTCCTGGCCGACAGGATGGGCAAGGAGAGGATCATCGCGGAGACCGGGGCCGGTCAGCACGGGCTGGCGACGGCCATGGCCGGGGCCGCCATGGGGAAGGAGGTCGAGATCTACATGGGGGCCCTGGACGTCGAGAGGCAGAAGCACAACGTGTTCAGGATGGAACTGATGGGCGCGCGCGTGATCCCGGTCCACACGGGTAGTCAGACGCTGAAGGACGCCATCAACGAGGCGCTCAGGGACTGGATCACCAACCTCGAGACCACGTACTACCTGTTGGGCTCCGTCGTGGGTCCCCACCCATACCCGATGATGGTCAGGGAGTTCCAGCGGGTCATAGGGAGGGAGACCAGGGAGCAGATCCTCGAGGAGGAGGGGGGCCTGCCGGACGCGATAGTCGCCTGCACCGGCGGCGGGAGCAACGCCATCGGTATATTCTACGAGTTCCTGGACGACGAGGAGGTGGCGTTGTACGCGGTGGAAGCCGGTGGGGAGGGGCTCGACACGGACAAGCACTCCGCTTCCCTATGCGCGGGCGAGGTCGGCGTCCTTCACGGTTGCAAGACCAAGGTGCTTCAGGACGAGTACGGGCAGATAAGGACCACGCACAGCATCGCCCCGGGCCTCGACTACCCCGGGGTCGGGCCGGAACTCGCGTTCCTCGCCGACGAGGGGAGGATAACCCCGGACGCGGTCACGGACGAGGAGGCCCTGGAGGGCTTCAAGATGCTGAACAGGACCGAGGGGATACTACCCGCGCTCGAGTCCGCGCACGCCGTGTACTACGTGAAGAAACTGGTGGACGCGGGGGAGCTGGACGAGGGAGACGTCGTCGTTGTCAACCTGTCGGGGCGTGGTGACAAGGACGTGAGGATAGCCGCGGAGGCCCTGGGGGTCGAGCTGGACTAGCCCTTCCTCTTTATCCTGAACTCGCAGACGTCGTCGCCGGCCACCCGACACTTCACCTCCTCGATCTCCACGTCGCCCCCCAACCTGAGCTCCGCCGCCTTCTTGAACAGACCCCTCTCCAGGACGCAGGCCGGGCCCTCACCCAGCTCCTCCTTCAACTCCGGGTTGTTCTCGTAGAACTCGGCCGTGGGGGTCTTCCCCACGGTGACGATGATCTCCTCGGGGTTCTCCTCCCCGCCCACGTACTTTATCTTGATGTCCTCGAAACCCATGCTCTCCAGCAGGCTTATGAAGTCCGACACGTTCTCCGACTTACGGTACAGGATCTCACCTAGTTCCTCGCCCTTCCGCTCGGCCTTGCTCTCCTCCTCCTTCACCGCCTTCAAAACATCCTCCATCAAGCGGGTGACCCCACGTGCGGTTCTTCGAGGGGTTATCGGACAGGGAGAGGGCGGTGTTCGAGGCCGGGATAACGCTCGGGGCGATCTACCACCAGTTCACGGGAACCCCCGTCAACAGGGACAACGTACGCGTCGTGGAGAGGTGCATAGAGGAAGCCGCCTCCCTACAACCCTGCGTCGAAGATGTGGAGGTTTCGATTGAAATACCCGACGGCTCGGAGGACAACTACGGCGGTTACACCGAGGTGAACGGCAGGAACCTCAAGGTGACCGTGATCACGAGGTGCGGGGAATGGAGGGTCAAAGCGAGGCTCGAGTTCATCGAGGAACTCGACTACCCCCTCATGTGGATCGAGGAGATAGAGAGGGTGGAACGTTGACCACCGTCGGGATAGCCGCCGACTTCGACCCGCCTCACAAGGGTCACGAGTACCTGCTCAAGAAAGCCGACGAGATAGGCGACGAGATCGTGGTGTTCCTCAACGCCGACTACACAGCCCACCACACGCCCCCGCTGCTCCCCTACGAACTCAGGAAGGAGATACTCGAGGACCTAGGGGTCGACCGCGTCCTCCCGATCCGAGGCTACCACCAACGCTTCCCCCTCGCCTACTCCGTACCCCCCAGGCTACGCACCATGATCGAAGAAGGCGTGGACGTGATCCTCGACGCCGGCCCGGAGGACCCCGAACGCCTCAGGGAACACGCCGAACGGGTCCTCGCCACCGGGAACCTCTTCTCGATCCCCCAGGACGTGCCCGGAAGGAACGTGGTCAGATGGCTGGCGGCCGCCATGTTCCTGGAGGAAACAACCGGGAAAAGGGTCGAACTCGAACTCGTCCCCGAGCTGGAGGGGTACTCCGGACGGGCGATAAGGACCAGGCTGAGGAAGGAAGGGTACTCCCCGAGGGCCGTGAACGACGTGAAAAGACACCTCCCCGAGGAAACGTTCATAGTCTTGAAACGATACCTAAGGGACGAGAAACCACCCCTGGCCGACCGGGAAGACCTGATCAGAACGGTCAACCGGGCGGCGCCCCACGAGCTCGTGAACGTCCCCCACGTGAGCACGATAGCCGCCAGGGAACTCCTCAAGGGCAGACCCTTCCGATCCGAGAGACAACTCTGGGGCGCCCTCAAGAGGGCCGGGTACGGGTCCGTCCTCACCAGACTCGCCCTCGCCAACATCGAAGCCCGGGTGAAGACCAGGGAGATAACCGACACCGCCTCCCACTGGGTCGCGGAGGGAACCCTTCCACCCACCCAACACCCCGCCTACTTCTACTCCAGGGACTGGTTCGTGGCCAAACTATCCTCCCAAGGGATCAAGGCCAAGCACGCCCACGAACTCCACAGGAACGCACGCGACCACGAGGAAGCCGCCGAAGAAGCCAGACGAAGGTACGGCCTGGACCCGGGCGAACCCGACCCCGAACCCGAGATCGGACGCTGCAGGGCCCCGGACGGCACGTACACACCCTCCGTCTCCGAGGACGGCACCCTCACGATCACCGACGGCCGACGCACCCACAAACCCAGACTCACCAGGTTCGGCGCCACCCTCCTCAGGTACGTCCTCGACGACCCCTTCGTGCACGCCGTCGTCGAGGTACGGGCGGGCAAGGCACGCCTAAGGGTACACACGGGGGGTGAACCCCTCGAGGAAGATCGTATTCAAACTGGATAAAAGGAACGTGTACAGCCTCGCCCACGTCCTCGGCGCGGTGGAGAAAGACGCCCCCGACATCACCCACAGGATCGAGGTGACCAGGAACCCCGACCCGGAACCCGGCGACGTCGTGGTCTACTCCTTCAACACGTTCATGGCGCCGAAGGTGTTCGAAGAGATCAAACGACTACCCGAGGACACCGTGAAGATCGCCGGAGGCCCCCACCCCACCGCCAAACCCGACCAATGCCTCGAGGAAGGCTTCGACATCGTCTTCGTGGGCGAGGGCGAGAAGGTCGTACCCGAAGCCCTCCGTGACCTACTCCACCGCGGCGACACCGAGGAGAGACCCGGCGTCTACAAGGGAGAAGGGAAACCCGAACCCGCCCCCAAGGTCCAGAAACTCGAGGAATACCCCCCGTACTCCGAAACGTTCCGCGTGTTCGCCCCCGTCGAGATAACCCGAGGATGCCCCTGGGGATGCGCCTTCTGCCAAGTCTCCTACATGTTCGGCAGGAAACCCAGACACAGACCCATCGAAGACGTCGTCAAATGGGTCAGAAGGGGCGTCGAACTCAGGGACCACACCTTCGCCAGGTTCGTCGCCCCCGACGCCCTCGCCTACGGCTCCCCGGACGGCGTCACGATCAGGGACGACAAGATCGAGAGACTACTCAAAGCCCTCAGATCGATAGAAGGCCTCGAGAAGGTCTTCTTCGGCAGCTTCCCGGCCGAACTCAGACCCGACTCGATAGTCAGGAGCGAGAAAGGCACGGAACTCATCGCCTCCCTCGCCGACAACGAACGCGTGAACATCGGCGCCCAATCCGGCAGCGACAGGATCCTCAAGACCATCCGACGCGGCCACACCGTCGACCACGTGATCGAAGCCGTCGAAAGATGCCTCGAAGCCGGCCTGACACCCGTCGTCGACTTCATCTTCGGACTACCCGGGGAGCAACCGGAGGACCAGGAAGCCTCCGTGCGACTCGCCGAGTGGATAATGCGGAAGGGGGGAGAGGTTCGCCTACACCACTTCATGCCGCTCCCGGGCACCCCCCTCGAAGGGAAGGAACCCGCCCCGATCCACCCGAGGATAAGGAGGAAACTGGGCGAATGGACGAGGAAAGGCAAGGCCGAAGGCTCCTGGGGACACCAAGAACACCTCTCCAGGATAGCCGTGAAACTCGCGGAGGGATCCGGGTACTGATACTCTCCCCACCCGACATGTGGCGCCCCGTCGCGGAGGCCATGACCCGCCTCACACGCTTCGCCCGAGAAACCGTAGGCCTCGAGGAGATCGGCCTCGGAACCGTCGAAAACCCCGATGAATACCTCGCCTGGGCCTCCTCCAAGACCGGACCCGGCGTCGTCGACGACATCTACCTATCCCTCAAAGGCGCCGCCGGCGCCCTCACCGTGAGGATCGACCGCGACGAGTTCCACATAGTCCTCGGCGGGGCCTACCGGGACCGGGACGAGATCGAAGCCGCCCTCGCCCACGAACTCGCCCACATCAAACAACACACGGAAGGCCTCTTCCCCTACGGCCTGAAGTACCCAGCGGGCGCCACCAGGGCCGTCCTCCTACCCCTCGAGATCGGGGCCGAGGAACTCGTACTACGCGAACTCCCCGAGATCGCCCTCACACGCGCACGCATGGCCACCCGAGAAGCCCGACGCTGGGAGAGAACCGGGAACCCAGCCGTCGACCTCGACAACTCACTCGTCTCCGTCCCCATCACCCTCGCGTTCGAAAGGATCGGACTCGACGCCAAGATCCCACAACCCGAGGTCGACGAACCCTACGCGACCGTCAGACGAACCCTCGTCCGGGCCGCCAGGACCACCGACCCGTGGAACAGGAAGGAAGTCGAAGCCTACTGCCGGATGGCCGCGGCCGAGGTCGCCGAACTCCTCACACACCACCCCGAAACACCCCACACGACACCGCACCGGTCATCCCGATGATCCTCCCAACGACCGAATATCAACCGAACGTAAAGGTTTTCTCCGACGCCCCCCCCCCCGGTCGGCCCGGGGCGAGCGATGCCGAAGCCCGAGTTGGACGACATAGACGAGGTAGCCGACGAGTTCCAAGCCCGAGAACTCCTCGTCACCAACAGACTCGTCCTCGTCGCCCTCTACTCCCGGATAGAAGCCGTCGCAGGACCCAGAGGCCGCGCCATCCCCATCCAAGCCGGCCGCACCATCGCCGAATGGCTCGACGCCCGATCCCTCGACCAAGGCCTCGAACTACTCCACGAACTCACCGGCCTCGACTACGAGACCGACGACGGCACCGTCACGATCACGAACTGCCCCGAATGCCTCGGCCTCAACGCCGAGAAACCCATCTGTTACATCATGTCGGGCTACATCTCCGCCTGCGTGGAAGCCGAGACTGGGAAACCCGTACGGGTCGTCGAAAAGGAATGCAAGGCCAGCGGGGACGAAGCGTGCGTGTTCGAGATAGGAGGCGAGGACACCGGCGAGTTCAGCCTCGTCGACCTCGACGAGTACTGCAGGGAAGCCATCGACGCCGTCCCGAGGAACCTAGACCCCTACCACGTGGCCGCCTTCAAAGTACTCTCCGAACAATCCCTACGCGACGTCCTAGGACCCGCCGAGAGAACCCTATTCTTCCAAGCCGGCAGGGCCTACGCCAGGGCCCTATGGGAAGCCTTCGACAGACCCGACGACCCTAGGGACCTCGTCGAAAAAGCCTCCAAGAGGTTCAGCGCCGCCGACTACGAGCTCGAAGGGGACAGGGCCGTGGCGGACCCCTGCCTCGAATGCGCCGGGGTCATCGGGAACGGCCCCATGTGCCACGCCGTCAGGGGCGCCTTCTCCGAGGTCCTCGACATCTACGGCATCCCCTACAAAGGCATCGAAGAAGCCAGATGCGCCGCCGCCGAAGGCGAACTGATAGGAAGATGCGAGATGAAGATCAGCGGGGTCCTCTGGAAGGCCAAGAAGGTCGTCGACAAGGTCCTCTCCATCGGAAGATGAGGCCCCTCCCCCACCCCCTCAAATCGTTACGAGTATCATAACGATATCAGAACCGGGTTAGAAAATCCAACACTCCGCGTTCCCCACGTTGCATTTTCAACAACATATCGTTGCGTTACATTCTGTTAACTAATTCTCTTGCTAGTGGAGGTGGTGCTGGTGACTTTCTGGATGATTTGTTGTAAGTCTGCGATGTTGACTCCTACTTCCTTAGCGTCTGCTGTGCTGTTGCATTACACTCTGTTAACTAATTCTCTTGATAGTTGACAGCATGGTTCTCAAGACAAATAAGGAGGCAAGGAGGGCTAGTGCCCATAGTAATGTACTACGGATTCGTTGCATTACACTCTGTTAACTAATTCTCTTGCTAGGGGAGTTGAAGTTAATTGGAGGGAGTTCGAGACAGTAAACGATTATGTATTTTCAGTATCTGTTTCCATGTTGCATTACACTCTGTTAACTAATTCTCTTGCTAGGGCACCCGGCTCCCCGAGCAAAACACCCTTTACACGGGGAAAACACTCAGTCCACCCTGCGAACCACAACCAGGATATATAAGCATATCGTATTACCAAGTAACACCTAAAGAGGAAACTTATAAGTTTCCAACTCGTCAAACCTACTTATAATCCTTATAAGCCGAGCCGGTGTTATTCAGAGTAAACGAACAATGTGAGTTAATCGGATGAAAACTAGAGTAAGATAGTACGGGTTCGAAATGTTACCAAACCAGGTTAGAACTGGGTTTGACCCGTGATCGAGTCCTGGGACTTCGAGATCCTCCAGTTTATAAGCCGGGTTTAGGCTATACGTGCACCTGTAAGGCGCTCTTCTTGGGCCTCGAGTCGACTTAACGGCAATACGAGCTAATGATACTTAATGTGTAATACTTCATACCTCGCCCTGCCGGGCTGCTCCCGCCGAGGTTTGTATGGCATGACAAGTGACGCTGAACGTGAGCTCCTCGAACCCGTGGTGTGTCCCAAGGAGGAGCTGTCGGAGACCTATCGAGGAGCTTTCGAGGTACTTCGAAGAACCGAATCTCGCCCTCGGTTTCGGAGCGTGGAGGGTCTCAATAGGGGCCTGGGAGTTCCTCAGTAGGTCCCGGTGAGAACATCGAGGAGGCCTCGGTGGGTCGTGTTAAACCCGCGCGGCTCGCCCCTCGATCGGTCTCGGGTTTGTATGGCGTGATGGGATGGTGTGGCTCCTCGCCCCCTGTCCCTTCGGTGCGCGCGTGTTTGTATGGGAGGTTTGGAGGGACCTCCCTCGGAGGACAAGTTTTATCAGGGTGGAGTTACTCATGCCATACAAATTTTGAGCGAGGGTGACCCGCGTGGCGAGGCTTCCCATCCCAACGGACCCCGTCGAGCGGATTCGAGTGATCCGGGTTCTGCGCGAGGCTTGGCGTAGGCGGCAGAAGCCGTGTCTCGAGGCTACCGAGCGTCATGTGAACGATCGAGTGTACGGGCCGTACTTCGTTGCGAGGTTTCGCCCGGGGAGGGTCGCGTGTCGCCGGCGTGGTCGCACGGTGTACCTTGGAGTCCCTCACAAGGAGTCCGTGGAAGCTGTTGAAGAACTTCTCGAGCTACCCAAGAGGGATTTTCTGGCTCTCGCGACGAAGATCGTTCGGAACCTGCACTCGATTCTAAGGAGCCTGCTCGACGAGCTCCCGCCCTTCGAGAAGCGCGCGAAGATCGTGATCCTCCACCGAATGACCTGGAGTTTCTCGATCGAGGGTGACTCGCTCGAGAACCCGATCCCGAGGTACCCCGAGCGCCTCCGAGGGTTCATCGTACGGGTTCTGGGCCGTTGGTACCCGGGGTACTCGGGCGTGCTCGGGAACCTTCTGGCCGAGGCGGGTTAGGTTCTGCACCATTTGATCATGGATCGGAAGAGGGGTAGTCCGTCGTCGGATCCGAGTAGTTTGTGGACGGCTCTTTCCGGGTGGGGCATCATCCCTAGGACGTTGCCTCGGTCGTTGACGACGCCGGTGATGTTGTCCGTGGAGCCGTTGGGGTTGTACTCGGGGGATACGGTCCCGTCGGGTCCGCAGAACCTGAAGACGACGTTGTTTTCCACGTCGTCGTCCGGGATGTACCTGCCTTCCTTGTGGGCTATGGGTACGCGTATGACTTGGCCTTCTTCGTAGGTGGTGGTGAAGGGGGTGTCGGTTCTTTCGACTTTGAGGTGTGTCCAGGTGCAGATGAACCTGTTGTTGGCGTTGACGGTTAGGGTGCCGGGTATGAGGTTTCTCTCCGCGAGTATCTGCATGCCGTTGCACACGCCGAGGATGGGGCGTTCTTCCTCGGCGAGTTCTTCGAGGGCGTCGAGGGCGGGGGAGGTGGCGGCTATGGCGCCGGCCCTGACGTAGTCGCCGTAGGTGAAGCCGCCGGGTACGACGGCGGCGTCGTGGTCTTTGAGGTCGTGTGCTTCGGTGTGCCATACGGGGTCGGGTTCGGCGCCGGCGAGGCGGATGGCGTGTTCCATCTCGAGGTCGCAGTTGGTGCCTGGGAATTTGAGGACGGCGACGCGGATGGTCATCCCTCCACCACCCTGATCTCGTAGTCCTCGACGACGGGGTTGGCGAGTAGGCGTCTGCACATCTCGTCGGCTATCTCGAGGGCTTTTCGCTCGTCCTCCACGTCGAGTTCTATCCTGTAGATCTTGGCGGTTCTGACGTCTTTGACCTCGTCGTACCCGAGTCTTTTGAGGGCCTTGCGGACGGTCTCGCCCTCGGGGTCGAGGGCCTTGGGTTTGAGGGAGACCTTCACCTCGACGGTGACCATGGGTGCGTCACTCCCGGGGTAGCATGGCGGCTTTCTCCTCGTCGTCGCGTAGGATGCGTTCGGCGGCCTCCCTGTACCCGGCGAGGACGTCCCCCTCGTCCTTCCTGAAGATGTCCTTGTCGAGGCTTTGGCCGGTCTCGGCGTCCCAGAACCTGCAGGTGTCGGGGCTTATCTCGTCGGCGATGACTATCTCGCCGTCCTTCGTCTTCCCGAACTCGAGTTTGAAGTCGACGAGGATGATGTCGTGGTCCTTCAGGAACTCGGAGAGGATCTCGTTGACCCTGAGGGCTAGTTCCTTCATGACGTCGACCTCGGTGTCCTCGGCGAGGCCTAGGGCCTTGATGTGGTCCCTGTTGACGAGGGGGTCCCCGTACTCGTCGCTCTTGTAGCAGAACTCGACGATGGGTGGTTCGAGTTCTTGGCCCTCCTCGAAGGGTAGTCTCTCCACGAGGCTGCCGGTGGCTATGTTGCGGACTATGACCTCGAGTGGGAACATGTCGAGTCTTTTGACGATCATGCGGCGTTCGTCGAGGAGTTCCTCGTAGTGCGTGGGTAGGCCGGCTTCCTCGAGTACTTCGAAGAGTTTGGCGGAGATGAGGCAGTTGTAGACGCCTTTGCCCTCGACGGTGTCGACTTTCTGCATGTTGTACGCGGTTATGTCGTCCCTGAACTCCATGACGGCGAGGTTCTCGTCCTCGGGGTGTTCGTAGAGGGTCTTGGCCTTGCCCTCGTAGATGATGTCGCCCGGTTCCATGGTACCTCCCCCGATCGGGCGCGGATCCCTCCTTTTTTAAGCGCGAGGGACCGGGGTTTCGCGGTCCGTTAACGTGAAAGGAGGCCCCTGCGGTTCGACGTCGTTCGGACGGGGGTCGGGTCTTGGCCGGTAAGGACGTGATCGAGGTCAGCGTGGCCCACGGTAAGGACCCGTACAGGGTCGTGGAGGAGGCGCTCGACGGTCTGGAGAGGGATCCGAACCTGGGTTTCGTGTTCTTCTCGCCGGATCACGTGGACGACATCGAGGACGCTGTTTCCGGGTTGCCGGACGGGTGTAGGACGGTGGGGTGTTCCACGGCGGGTGAGTTGACCCCGGAGGGTTACACGTCGGGTTCCGTCGTGGTGGCCCTGTTGTCGTCGCCTTACTTGTCGGTGGAGACGCACTCGGTGAGGTTCGAGAGGGAGGAGACGGATCACGCCAGGGAGTTGGGTCGGAGGCTCATGGTGGACGCGATGGCCTCGTTGAGGAAGCCGGGTCCCTGCGTGGATCTGACCTTCAACGCGATGTTGAGGAGTATAGTGAGCGGGAAGCCGGTGAAGACGCTGCCGTACTTCGCGATCGAGTTGGTGGAGGGGTTGGCGCCCGCGATCGATTACTACATGGACGGTATCAACGACGTGGTGAGGAAGTACAAGTTCCTGGAGGTGTTCGGAGGGGCGGCGGGCGACGATCTCAGGCTCGAGAGGACGTACGTGATGAAGGACGGTGAGTTGCAGCCCGAGTGGTCGGCGGTCGTGGCCTTCGGTATAACGTCCTTGAAGATAGGGGGTTACCTGGATCACGGGTTCGACGTGGTGGAGGAGGACGTGTTGTTCGTGACGGAGGCGGTGCCGGAGGAGAGGCGGATCGTGAGCTTCGACGGGGAGCCGGCCGCCGAGGCCTACGCGGAGATGGTGGGTGAGGACCCGGAGAACCTCGACGACTCCGTGTTCATGTGGAACCCGTTGGGGTGGGAGATCACGACGGGTCAGGTCGTAGTGCGTGAGCCCGCCTTCGTGGACGAGGACGGTTCGATGGTGTTCCACTCGAGGCCCCCTAGGTACGGTGGGTTCGTCAGGTTGAGGCCGACGGAGGAGAACATGTACGAGACGGCCAAGCGCGTGACGGAGGTGGCGATGAGGAACGCGGAGATAGAGGATCCCGACGAGGTGGCCCTGGTGCTCGTGTTCGACTGCGCGCACAGGGACTGCGACGCGCAGTACGAGGCCATCCGGGAGGTGGTCGGGGACGACGTCCCCATCGTCGGGTTCAAGACGTACGGTGAGCACGGTCAGCTCAGGTGTGGGACGGTCTGTCACTGTAACCAGACCATCCAGGTGGTGGTGTTGGGTAACTCCACGGTGTCGCAGGCGGTGTGACTCTCTCCCCTCCTTCGTCATAACGTTACGAAATTCGTTACGAAGGGGGGACCGCCTTGAGGATAGGCTTGGTGTTCCACGGTCCGACGATATTCGACACGGGATGGGCGCGCCGCGTGCTGGACGCCCTGAAGGGGCTGGGTCGCGTCGAGGCGGAGTTGGGTGGCACCACCGGCTACATGGCCATGTTGGACGCGGGTATGGAGGACGAGGTCAGGTTCGAGAGGAGGATGCCGAGCGAGTGCCTCCGTGCGTTGAGGGATAGGTGCGACGCGTTGGTCCTGGCGAACCACGGTAAATCCCTCGAGAGCGGTCTCAGGTTCGCGGAGGTCGTGATGCGGAGGGCCGGCGTCCCCTCCCTCGTCCAGGTGGAGAGACCGGGGGAGGAGGACGGCGGGTTGATTCTGTGGAACCCGGACGACGTGCACAGGCGTGTGGGGGAGTACCTGTCCGAGGTCTTGGACCTGCCGGTGCTGATGGAGAGGGAGCCCTCGGAAAGGGACGACGTGAGGGTCGAGGGGGGCAGGGTGCTCAGGAGGATCGCCGCCGTCGAGCCGGGCGATCTGATCCTGGTGAACGGTGTGACGGTGGGGGTCGCGGAGGACGACGACGTGGTGTTGGTGTTCGAGGACGGGAGGCTCGTGGACGCCGAGGGGGCGCGCCTGAAGCCGGAGGGCGTGCAGAGGTTGGGGAGGGTGGATCCGGAGCGCGCGGTGGTGAAGACGGATTCCAGGCTCAGGCGGACCGAGCCCGATAGGGAGGCGTTGAGGGAGCCCCCGGGTTCCATCAGGAGGATCGTGCTCGTCAACCACGACGCCGAGGCGAGGGTGGAGGACATCGAGTGGGCCGACGCGGTCGTGTCCGTGGGCGACGACACCACCTGCGTGTGCGCTGAGTTGGCGGCCAGGCTCGGGTCGTGGCTCGTCGGGCTCGTGGACCTGGACGTGGACGGTTGGTTCAGGGACGACACGAGGGAGGTGTTGTTGGACAGGCCGTCCGTGTTGGCCCTCCTGGTGTGCGACGTGGACGACGAGGCGGGGGAGGCCGTCAGGGAGTCGCTGTTCGGTGGTGGGGACAGGGTGACGCTACCCTCCCCGGTGGAACCCCCGGAGTTCGTGGAGGTCGTGAAGGGGGCGGCGGGCGATCACGTCTTGAGGGTTCTGAAGGGTGACCCCGCCGGAGCGGATTAAGACCCTCGGTGTGAGCTGGGATCCCCATCCCACGTCGGTCCCGCGGCTTCTCGTCATCGGGGGTATGGCGGGGTGAACGGCGAAAGTGTCTCCCGATTGGCCGCCGAGATCAGGGAGTTCGAAGGAGTGGTGAGGAAACGTCCGATAGGGAAGGTCGTGGATAGGCTCCTGGGGGACGAGGTGGATCCCCTCGTGGGGGAGGTCGTGGCGGCGGAGGGCGAGGACGCCGCCGTGATAAGGGACGGGGACAGGCTCCTGTTGTTGGCCGCCGACGGGATATGGGGGGTGTTGATGGAGAGGGACCCGTGGTGGGCCGGGTACTGCAGCGTCCTCGTGAACGTCAACGACGTCCTCGCGATGGGAGGTTTACCCGTGGCCGTGGTGAACGTGCTGGCGTCGTCCGATCCCGAGGTCTGCGACGAGGTCATCGAGGGGATGAGGGAGGGTGCACGTAAGTTCTCGACCCCCGTGGTCGGCGGTCACACCCACCCGGACGCCCCGCACGATTCCGTGGACGCGGCCGTCCTCGGGGCCACGGACGAGGAGCACCTGGTCCTATCCTCCACGGCCGAACCCGGCGATCTGTTGGTGTTCGTGGTTGACCTCGACGGTCGTCAGTACCCGGGGTTTCCCTTGAACTGGGACACGACCACGATGAAGGACCCCTCCGAGATACGTAGACAGATGGAGGCCGTCAGGGAGGCCTCCGCGCACGTCAAGGCGGGCAAGGACGTGAGCAACCCTGGTTTGATCGGCACGTTGGCCATGATGCTCGAGGTGAGCGGTCGCCTGGGCGCCGAGGTGATCCTGGACGAGGTTCCCAAGCCCGAGGGTCTCGATTGGGCCACGTGGTTGAAGTCGTACCCGGGGGTAGGGTTCATCTACGCCGTCGAGGACGAGGACTCGGCGGATCGCGTGATCGGAACCGTCGAACGAGCGGGCCTGGTCGGGGCCGTCGTGGGTCGGGTCAACGACACCGGCAAGGTGGAGATATCCATGGGCGGTAGATCCGCCACGGTTTTCGACCTGAAAAAGGAGGGGATCCTCTCCCCCCCGGGGAGGTGCTAAAGGTTGAAGGTCTTCGTCGACGGTGAGGAAGTGGAGGTTCCCGAGGGCGCCAAGGTCCGGGACGCTCTCGAGGCCGCGGGCAAGGAGGTCCCCGAGGACGTCGTCGTCGCCGTGTTCAAGGGCGAGGAGGAGGCGGTGAAGGAGACGGACAGGTTCAGGATCGTGTTCGAGGGCGACGATCGGGAGCTCGAGGTCACCGTGGCCGTCGAGGATGAGAGGCTCGCGGAGGTGTGCGAGAGGCTCGAAGGAGCGCGCGTCTCCTGGGTCACCCTCGACGAGGTAGGCGTCGGTCCCGTGGACGTGTCCGACCTGAACTACAAGATAAGACGAGGAGTCGAGGTCCCGCCCCACTCCGTGATAGTCGTCCTCCCGTCCAACGACCCCACGGACGCTTACGTCCTGTTCACCAAGAGGAGGATGGCCGTGGAATACGTGTGCACGGACGTGACGGGCGAGGTGACCGCGGGTAGGGAGTTCCTGAACGAACTCGACACGGGTTACGAGGTCGTCGACACGGGCCCCCTCATGGAGAGGGTCACCCGCAAGGTCGTCCACAGGGTGAGCCCGGACGACGAGCTCGAGGAGGGTGACCACCTCTACACGCGCGTCGTGATAGAACTGGACGACGGATCCCCCGTGTCCGCCGAACACCTCCTCAACACGGTCGAGATGAACGACGGCCGGCTCAGGGTCGGGTTCAAGTGCGACACGTACGACTCGTTCGAGCCCAGACCGTTCTACGACCTGCCCGACGAGAAGACCGGGATGAGGGACAGGGGAACCGTCACCGTCAGGAACACCGGCTCCAACGAGGGTAACATATACGTTTACAGAAAATCCAGAACTCCCATCGACAGCCACAACGTGGTCGGCGAGGTCACGTCCGGGATGGAGATAGTCGACGTCGCCGTCGAAGGCGACGAGGTCCTCGTCGAGACCGTGCCGGAACGCCTCAACTTCGTCGGCCTCAGCCTCGAGGAGGCGAAAGAACTCGCCGAGGAGAAGGGCATCGAGATCGAAGTGGAAGGCGAAGGGGACATCGTCGTCGATCAAGAACCCAAGGAGACCCTCAACGTGATCAAGGAGGGACGCGTCAAAGTCAAGGTCGTGCCCGAGGATCAGGTAATCGAGGTGGAGCTCTTCGAGGACGAGGCACCCCGCACGGTCGAGTACTTCCGCCGCGTCACCGGAATGCTCGACAGGCCCGTGGGCAAGCTGAAGGTCCACTTCGCCTACAGCGACTTGGGTATGGTCATGTTCGAGGGCGACGAGAAACTCGGCCGCAAACTCGTCCCCGAGAACACGCCCAAGGACACCGTCGAGGCCGGAACCCTCGGCGTCACCAACCAGGCCAAGAAACACGCGGGCCTCATCGGCGTCAGGCTGGAACCGAGCGACGAGTACGGTCCCACCGGCGAGACCTTCGAAGGCACGAACATCATAGGTCGAGTGGTCAAGGGCATGGACATCCTCAGGTCCCTGGACCAGTCCGATATAGGGTCCGTCATCTACGTGAAGGAAGTCAGAAGGAGCGAAAACACGGGGTGAACGTTGAGACCCAGGGTGTTGATCTACTCCCCGGATTACCACACCCTCGGATCCATGATAGCCGCCGGTGTCCTCTCCAAGTCCGGGTGCAAGGTCAAACAGACCAGGGAACCCGACACGGCCGCCCTGGCCAAGGCCGACGTCCTCGCCCTCTCCCTCTACAGCACCCTCCACCTGATGGACGAGAACGTGAGATCCATGGTCGAAACCGCCGTCGACAGGGGCCTCACCGTCCTCATCGGCGGCCCCGTCTCGCACGTCCCCGACCTGGTTCTCCACGCCTTCCCGGACGCCGTCGTCGTGAAAGGCGAGGCCGAGACCGTACTACCCGAGGTGGCCCAGGTGCTCAAAGAGGAGGCCGACTGGGACGACGTGACGGGCGTCGCCTACCGCCACGACGACGAGACCGTGGACACCGGATGGCCACCCCCCGCGGATCTCGACGGTCCATCCCCCCTCAGGGTCCCGAAGCGCCTCCACGAGCAGGACATCAGGGGCGCGAACGTGTACATCGAAACCCACAGGGGATGCCCCGGGGCCTGCACGTTCTGCCAAGTACCCGAGTTCTTCGGCCGAAGGGTCAGGTGGAAACCCGTGGAAGCGATACTCGAGGAGGTCAAGGCGCTCATGAGGGGCGGGGCCAGGAGGTTCGCCGTCGCCGGAGGCACCGTGACCACGTACGGGGACTCCGACGAGGACTTCGTCGAACTCCTCCGGGAACTCTCCAACCTCGTGGGTAGGGAGAACCTCGCCGCACCCGACGTCAGGGTCGACCTCCTCAACGAAACCCTCCTCGAGGCCATCCTCAGGTACACCATAGGCTGGATATTCCCCGGGATCGAGAGCGGGAGCGACCGCGTGCTCAAGGCGATGAGGAAGGGCATAAACGTCGACACCATCCGCGACGCCGTGTGGACCGCCAAGACGATGGGCGTCAAGGTAGCCGGCTCGTTCATAGTCGGTTACCCGGGGGAAACGGAAGAAGACTTCGAGATGACCGAAGAGCTGGTCATGGAACTGCAACTGGACGATATCTTCGTCAACATAGCCGAACCGATCCCGGGCACGGAACTCTGCAGGGAGATCCTCGAGAGGGACCCGGAGGAGATCCCCATACTCAGACCGGGCGACACGCTCGAAACGGAGGCCGGGGACAGGTCCCTTCAGCTTCAACTCACCGGATTCTCGAGCCTGAGCAGGCCGATCCCCCTAACCGACGACGTCTTCGCATCGGCGGAGGAGCAAGCCAGGAAGGACGAGAGGAAGGTCCTCCGGATCGTCAAGTTCCTCAAGGAAGCCCACGAGCGGGGCGTGGATGTACTAGGGGGATCGGGACCGTGAGGATCGCGATACTCGGTGGCACCGGTGCCATGGGCAGGTTCCTGGCGAAGCTACTCCTGAAGGACGGGTTCGACGTCGTGATATCGGGATCCAAACCCGAGAAGGCCAGGGTCGTGGCCGAAGAGCTCGGGTGCGAGCCCGCCCCAGACAACGTATCGGCGGTGAAGGACGCCGACGTCGTGGTGGTGTCGGTCCCGATCTCGATCACCGAACGCGTGATCGAGGAGGTAGGCCCCCACCTGGAACCCGGGACGCTCATCACCGACGTCACTTCGGTCAAGGTCGGACCCGTCGAGGCGATGCTGAAACACACCGACGAGGACGTCCACGTGCTCGGAACCCACCCCCTCTTCGGCCCCACGGTTCCATCCCTCAGGGGCCAAACCATCGTCCTCACACCGACGGAGCGGAGCGGCCCATGGACGGACAAGGTCAGACGGTACCTGGAGGACAAGGGCGCCGAGGTCGTGATCACGAGCCCCGAGGACCACGACAAGGTCATGGCCGTCGTCCAGTGCCTAACCCACGCCGTCCTATGGGCGGCCGGGGGAGCCCTCCCCCGTCTCCTCGAGGAGCTGGACCCCGAACTCGACCCCGAGACCGTGGCCAGCCCCGTGTACAGGCTCCTCCTCGACACGGTGGGCAGGATCGTCGGGCAGGACCCCAGGCTCTACGCGGAGATACAGTCCTTCAACCCGTACGGGAAGGCCGCCAGGAGGGAGCTCCTCAAAGCCCTACGGGAGATAGACGAGAAAGCGCCGAACCACGGCCTGTTGGCCGACCTCCTGGCCGAGTTCAAGGAGGAGCTATCCTCCCACGTGGACACCGATAGGTCCCAACTGAGGACGGACAAGCTGCTCTCCTACCTGTCCGACGAGGCGAAGGTGATCTCCGAGGGGATGGAAGCGACCCTCGTGGAGGTGTACACGGGGAAGGTGGTAGAAGGTAGGGTCCTCGAGGACGACGGCGGTCTGGCCGTCGGGGACCTCAGGGTCGACAGGGACGAGTGGAAGGTGTACCCCCGCCTCCCCAAGTCCATCGGTAGGGCCGAAGGGAACGCCGAGATGACCCTGCTGGTGGAGGGGGCCACCGACCCTCACACCGTGACACTCGCCGTCGAGGCGATAGGAAGAAACGTGTTCGTTTCCAAAACGGAGAAGACCGAGGAGGGCGTGAAGATCGAGGTGTCGGGGAGGACCGAGGAAGACATCCTGAGAACGCTTGAGGACCTGCGCGGGCTCGGTCTCGACGTCAAGCCCCTTTGATCCTCTCCGCTATCACCTCCGGGTCCGGTGGCACGGGCTCGGGCAACTCGCACGTCTTCATCACGATCTCCGGGTCCTTCAGCCCGTGCCCCGTCGTCACGCACACGACGTCCTCGTCGCCCCCTATCTCCCCCATGTCCACGAACTTCCTCAAACCGGCTATGGAGGCCGCGCTCGCGGGCTCCACGAAGATACCCTCCGTGGTGGCTAACTCGCGCTGAGCGGCCAGTATCTCCTCATCCGATACGGCCACCGCCCAACCGCCCGAACACCTTATCGCCCTCAACGCCTTCACGGCGTTCACGGGATCCCCGATCCTTATCGCGGTGGCCACGGTCTCCGGCTCCGGGTCCGGCTCTATGTCCTCGGCACCGCTTCTGATAGCCTCCACGACCGGTTTCGCACCCTCCGCCTGCACCCCATACATCCGCGGTAAATCCTCTATCAACCCCAACTCGTAGAGATCGAGGAACCCCTGCCATATTGCGCTTATGTTGCCCGCGTTACCGACGGGCACCACCACGGCGTCCGGGACGTCCCAACCCCGCTGCAGGCATATCTCGTAGGCTATCGTCCTCTGACCCGAGAGACGGAACGGGTTGACGGAGTTCAGGATGTAAACGAGCCCCTCATCGGCCAGCCTCTTCACCACCGAAAGGGCGTCGTCGAAGTTACCGTCCACCGGGATCACCTCGGCCCCGTGGAACAGGGCCTGCGCCAACTTACCCAGCGCCACCTTCCCCGCGGGCAGCAGCACCACGCACCTGATCCCAGCTCTCGCCGCGTAAGCCGCCAAGCTGGCGGACGTGTTCCCCGTGGACGCACACGCGACCACCTCGGCACCCAGCTCCCTCGCCTTCGTCACCCCCACCGTCATACCCCTATCCTTGAAGGACCCGGTCGGGTTCTCCCCCTCGTTCTTGACCTGAAGGGACGACACCCCGACCTCCTCCGCCAACCTATCGCAGGGATGGAGCCCCGTCCCACCCTCGGACATGGTCACCGGCTCCTCGTCGACGGGTAGAAGCTCCCTGAACGTCCACACGCCCAACCCCCTGGACTCGAACGTGGAGCGATCGACGTCTATCTCGTCGTACCTCAGCGTTACCTCGAGGAGGCCACCGCACTCCGGACACCTGACCAGGGAATCGTCCTCGAACACACGACCGCAGTGAACACACTCCAGCGCGTACCTCAAGCCGAGGGACCCTCGACGGACGCGTTCGACGACCGATATAGCCGCTCCCCTCAGAACAGCCTGGACACGGCCGTCAGGAGTAGAGACAGGCCGAACAGGAACGCGGGGAGCGTAACCACGGCCAGAACCGGGTGCACGATCCAGTCGTGAGGCCTCTCATCCACGGGACTCGGATCCCTCAGCCAGGATAGAACCTGGTACAGGGCCAGCGCCACGAAGAACGTGTACACGATGATCACGAACGAGACCACGAGGTGCATCTTCTGGTACCAGATGTCCAAAAACCTGTGGTACGAGATCTCCCTACCGGTTAAGAGGGCCAGCACCGGTGCCAACACGAAGTACCACGAGGGAGGATGCGTCAGCAGGTAGTGCCTGGACACCTTAGCGAGGCTCGAGAGTCTCATCAACTTCACGGCGTTCTCCCACTTGAGATCCTCGGCTATGAACACCTTCTTCCCCAGTATCGCCGCCGGCATCAACGACGTCGGGTAGTAGAAGGCGGCGGCGTCTATCATGGCCACCGGCAGCGGATGGATAACGTTGCACGCCAACGGGAACACGGGAAGGTAAGCCCAGGTTATGTAATACGGGTTCCCAACCTTGGTGGTCAACAGGAACCACAACATCAACGGTGCGGAGAGACCTATCACCGTGTATTTCGTGCCTAGATCTTTTATCATTCTTTCGACCTTTTGCTTTTTGAAGAATGGATACAGACCGAACACCAACGTGCCTGCTATGAGTATCCATCCCGATATCTTACCCAACAAGAACGCCATGTGAGTAACCTTCCACCTGTGTATCGCGATCGGCAGGTTGAATATCGTAAGATCCTGCGGTATCCTGTACATATGGAACTCGAAAACTTGCCAAAGGAAGGCGCGGGGATCGTACAGGAAGAACGGTCCCCACACGATCACCGTGAACCCGAAGAAAGACGTCAACAACGGTACCAAAGACCTCTTGCCGTGCTTCGCCCACATGACGGCGGTTATGGGCAGGAGGAGCACCCCAGGCACGAACTTGAACGCCGACGCCGCCGCGAGCGCCAGGCCGGAAGAGAGTGGTTTTCCCTTCCAAGCCCTCTCCAGAGCCACGAAGGTGAGGAGGGCTATGATGACGTCGAACTGGACGCCCCATATGACGGAGCCCGCGGGGACCGACAGGACCCCCCACTGGGCGATGGGCCACCTGAACTCCCTGACTATGAGCAGGCACAGGAGGGCGTAGCAGGCCACCAGGACCGCCTTGAACACGTGGACGGTGGCCCACAGAGAGGTAGCGTGGAACACGTTCACCGTGAACAGCCTCAAGCCTATGTAGAAAATGACCGCCAGGGGAGGGTAGTGGACCTTGGGACAGTGCGAGTACACGGACAGCAGGCCCGTCTTGAGGTACTGATGGTACCATTGATCGAAGTAATGGACGTCGTACCAGTTGAAAAGCAAGCACGATGTGGCGGCCATGTAGGCGCTCAACGCGGCTATCGTGGAATAAGCCACGAGCTTCTCCGTCCGCTCGTCCTTCACCTTGAAGACGTTCAGGATGTCGGCGACCGAGCTGCGCCGGCCGGTCACCGTATCGCCTCCATCGCTTCCTCCGTCGCCTCCTTCACCACTTCAACGGACTTGAGGAAGGCCTCCTTCTCGTCGTCGTCGAGCTCGATCGGAACGATCTCCATGATACCCATCCGGCCGAGCCTTACGGGCACACCGATACAGACGTCCTCGACGCCGTAGATCTCGCCCTTGAGGTACGCCGAGACCGTCAACATCCTCCTCTCGTCCTGCAGCACCGTCCTCACGAGGTTCGCTATGGCCTGGGCCGGACCGAACTGAGAACCGCCCCAGGTCTCGATTATCCGCTGCCCGGCGGTCTTCACCTCCTCGACGGCACCCTCCAGGTCGAACTCCTCCCAACCCGGAAGCCTCGTCACCGGGATACCACCGACGCTCGTGGCGCTGATCACGGGCACCATCGTGTCACCGTGCTCCCCTATTATCCTCGTGTGAACCTCGCTCGTGTGGACGTCGAAATGCTCCGCTATCAGGATCTTGAACCTCATCGAGTCCAGGTGGGTTCCAAGCCCGAACACCCTGTTCCTGGGGAGGTCCGACACCTGGAGAGCCACGTAGGTGAGAACGTCCACGGGGTTCGTCACCATTATCACGATGGCCTCGGGGTTGTCCATGGCGAGGTTCTCCAGGTACTTCTTCACGATGTGCGCGTTCTCCGTGGCCAGATCAAGGCGACTCTGATCCGGCTTCCTGGGCACCCCGGCTGTGAACACTATGATGTCGGCGTCGACGTAATCCTCCCTCTCGCACCCGATCTTGATCCTGGCGTCCGCCTGAGCCGCCGCGAGCGAGTCCAGGATATCCCTCCGCAATCCCTCCAGCTTCCTGACGCTCTTCCTCCTCGCTATCAACCTGACCTCCGACACGCAGTCCAAAAGGGCCAACCGGGCCGCCGTGGTCGAACCCACGCGACCCGTGGCACCGATGACGGCTACGGTCCCCATCCCCAGGTTCACCCCAGCAGCAGGGCGAGGATCGCCTTCTGAACGTGAAGTCTGTTCTCGGCCTGATCGTATATCACGCTACGCTCGGAATCCGCCACCTCGTCGGTGAGCTCGTAACCCCGCTGAATCGGCATGCAATGCATGACTATCGCGTGATCCGGAGCCTTCGACATCAACTCCTCGTTCACCTGGTACGGCTTGAACGCCTTCAACCGCTCCTCCTTTTCGTCCTCGTCCCCCATGCTCACCCACACGTCCGTGTACACCACGTCGGCGTCCTTCACCGCCTCCTCCGGATCCCGCACCACCTCCACGCTACCACCGTACCTGTCCGCCCTCCTCTCCGCCTCACGCCAGACCTCCTCCGGACACTCGTACCCTTCGGGCACCGCGTGCACAAACCTCCAACCGAGGGTCGCACACGCCAAGGCAAGGGAGGAACAGACGTTGTTACCGTCCCCCACGAACACCACCGTGTGCGGGCCCTCCCCCAGCTTCTCCACCACCGTGAACACGTCCGTCAACGCCTGACACGGATGCTCCAGATCGCTCAAACCGTTGATGACGGGCACGTCGCAGTACCTGGCGAACTCCTCCAGGGCCGAGTGATCACCCGTCCTGATCATGACGCCGTCCAGGTACCGCCCCATCACCGCCGCCGTGTCCTTGATCGCCTCGCCCCTCCCCAACTGCAACTCGTCCCGCGAGTACGTGAAAGCCACGCCACCCAGCTGATGCATCGCTACCTCGAACGATATCCTGGTCCTGGTGGAAGGCTTCTCGAACACCAGCCCCAGCGTCTTACCCTCCAGGACCGGGATGACCCTCTCCCCGGCCAGGAACCTCGCCTTCATCTGCCTGGCAACCTCGAGGACCGTCTCCACGTCCTCCCTGTCCAGATCCGACACCGACAACAGGTGGCGCGTTCCCAGACGCCTCACCTCAACCCCCTCCCCTGATGTGCTCCATCCTCTTGACCCTCCTCTCCACCGTCTCCCTCTTCCCGATGTCCGACCTGTGCCTGATGTTCTCGCCCGAGACGCACTCCTCGATGGCCGACTCCGCGGCCTCCTCGGCCTCCTCCAAGGTGTCACCCAAACCGACGACGGCCAACGCCCTCGACGACGTCATCCTGATCGTCCCGTCCTCCTCGAGGTTCACCGAAGCGTAGTACGGGATCGCGTCCCTCCTGTGGATACACTCCTCATCCACCTCGATCACCTCACCCTCGCCCTCCGACGACTCCGGATACCCCGCCGGGACCACGTACTTGCACACCGTCGCCTTCTCCACGAACTCCACGTCACCCTCCATGGAACCCTCCGCCACCGAGGCGTGCAACGTGACCACGTCACCCTCCATGATCGGAAGGATGTTCATCGCCTCGGGATCCCCGTACCTGCAGTTGAACTCGATGACCACGGGCCCCTCCGCCGTCAACATGAACTGACCGTAAAGAACCCCTCTGTAGGGCTCACCCGTCTCCTCCTTTATCGCCCGCACGGTCTCCTCCAGTATCTCCACGGACCTCTCGTAATCCTCCTCCGTGAGGAACGGGAGCAGACCGTCCGGGCACGAGTACGATCCCATACCGCCCGTTATCGGCCCCTCGTCCCCCTCGTAAGCGTGCGGATGATCCTGAACGGCCGGCGTGGGCAGGACCCTCTCACCGTCCGTGTACGCCTGAATGGTGTACTCCTCACCGATGCACTTCTCCTCGATCACCACCTTCGGGATACCACCGATGGACTCCTCGAAGATCTCCCTCACGTACTCCTTGGCCTCCTCGAGGTTCGCCAACTGATCACCCACGACCTTCACGCCCTTCCCACCCGTCAACCCGGCCGGCTTCACGGCCACCGGCTTACCCAACTCGTCGATGTACTCGCAGGCCTCGTCCGGGTCCTCGAACACCTCGAACTCCGGACACCCGGGTATCCCGTACTCCTTCATCAGCCTCCTGGCGAACCCCTTGTCCCACTCTATCCTCGCCGGCTCCCTCTTGGGACCGAAGGTAGGGACACCCACCTCCTCCAGCGCGTCCGCGACACCCTCGGCCAAGGGATCCTCCGGACCCACCACCGCGAGATCGACCCTCCACCTCTCCGCCGCCTTGACCACGGCCTCGACGTCCGTGACGTCGCCCACCTCGTAATCCGCGGAAAGCCTGATTATACCCGGGTTCCTGTTCGGCATGAACGCGTACAACTCAACGTCCTCGTCCGGCGCCCCGCACAACGCCTCCGCTATCGCGTGCTCCCTCGCGCCTCCACCCACCAGCAACACCCTCATTCCCTCAACCCCCTGAGATCATCGGCAGTCAGCACGCTCCGGAGCTCGATACCCGCTTCTTTAAGCGCTTCCTCCGCACCCTCCCTCCTGTCCACCACGACGATCGCCGTCCTCACCTCACCACCCTCCCCCCTCACGACCTCCGCCGCTTCCAACAACGAACCCCCCGTGGTGGCCACGTCATCGACCACCACGACGTTCCTCCCCTCCACGTCCCCGATCAACCTCCCACCCGTACCGTAGCCCTTCTCCTCCTTCCTGACGATGGCCATCGGAACCCCCGTCTTCACCGACAGAACGGCCACCAAAGGCACCGCCCCAAGCTCCGGTCCAGCCACCACCTCCGCGTCCCCGGGCAACAACCCCGCCAGCGCGTCCGTCATCGCGTCCAGGACCTCGGGGTGCGTGGAAGCCTCCTTCACGTCCACGTAGTAATCGCTGACCTTCCCCGAGGACAACTCGAACCTACCGAACTTCAACGCCCCGACGTCCAACAGCATCCTGGCCAACTCCTCCCTATCCACCATCACCACGGCACCTCCTTCAACCTCAACAGGTAACCGACCGCGTTCGTCAACCAGTGAAGGATCAAGGTGACGCCCGCCAACGCCAGAACGATCCTGGCCGGCGGCAACCACCCGAACACCGCGTAATGCATGACCACCGCCCCGGCGAAGAAATCGAGCTGATCCAGGACCGGAGCGGGCGCGCCCCTCTCGATGCCCATCCTCCTCTTCACGAAACTCCCAGCCGCGTCACCGAGCATCGCCCCCAAGCCCAACACGAACCCCTCTTCCACGTGATACACGAAAGACCCCGCGACCAGCCCCTGCAGGGCCCCGACCACCGTGCCCACACCGACCCCCGCCGCGAACCCCCTCACCGTCACCCCGTCACCCAGGAGACGCCTCCCGTCGGAAAGCTTTTTACCGAAATCCAGCGGTCGCCCGCCTCCGAGCAAGCAAGCGCTAAGATTCGCCAGATACGCCGGAAGGATGAACCATATCCCCTTCCCCAGTTCCACCGCCATCACCGTGATATCCATCCTCACCTCACACCCTCAGGGGGCCTTCAATGACCGAGTCCGAGACGGTGCTGTACGAGACCGAGAGCCTCTGCCCGGAGTGCCTCACCGTTATCCCGGCCAAGATCGTCCGCACGCCGGACGACCGCGTTGAAATAGTTAAGGAGTGCCCCGAGCACGGCGAGTTCAGGGACGTCGTCTGGTCCGACTACAGGTTCTACGAGAGGGCCTTCGAGTACGAGTTCCAAGGCCCCGGCATAGAGAACCCGAACACCGACGTCGCCCGAGGCTGCCCCCTCGACTGCGGCCTATGCCCCCAACACGAGAGCTGCACCGCCCTCGGCATAATCGACGTGACCAACAGGTGCAACATGAACTGCCCCGTGTGCTTCGCCAACGCCGAAGCCAAGGGCTACGTGTACGAACCCACCCTCGAGCAGATCGAGGAGATGCTCGACAGACTCAGATCCGAGAGACCCCTACCCTGCCGCGCCGTCCAGTTCGCGGGCGGAGAACCGCTCGTCAGGGAAGACATCCACGAGATCATAGCCATGGCCGCCGAGAAAGGCTTCCACGTCCAAATAGCCACCAACGCCATAGAATTCGCCAGAAACCCCGACCTGGCCAAGGACCTCCACGACGCCGGACTAAGGGTCGTCTACATGCAGTTCGACGGCCTCGACAGGGAGATCTACCGCGAAATAAGGGGCAGCGCCAAGGTCCTCGACCTCAAACTCGAAGCCATAGAAGCCCTCGAGAAGGAAGGCGTATCCACCGTCCTCGTACCCACCCTCGCCAAAGGGGTCAACGACGACCAGATCGGCCCCATGCTCGAACTCGCCCGCGAGTACCACGTCATCAGGGGCATAAACGTCCAACCCATATCCTTCACGGGCAGGGTACCCCTCGAGGAAAGACGCCGCATGCGCATAACAATTCCCGACTTCGTCAAACTCGTCGAGGAACAGACCGACGGCAAGGTACCGGCCGACAGCTTCTACCCCGTCCCCATCGCCGCCAAGATAGCCCGCCTCGTCAACACCCTACAAGGCAGCAACAAACCCGAGTTCTCCGCCCACCCCCTCTGCGGCGTGGCCACGTACCTAATCGAGGAGAACGACGGGTACGTCCCCATAACCGAGTTCGTCGACCCCGACGCTTTCATAGAATTCCTCGAACAACTCGTGGAAAAGGTAGGAAGGATAGAAAGCCGCCGCGACAAACTCCGCGCCGCCAAGATGCTGATGAAATTCATAACCAAGAACATGAGGAAACTCTTCAAGATAACGATGGGCAAGAAACTGGCCAAACTCATGGTCGACGTCGTGACCAAAGGAACCTACGATGCCATATCCGAATTCCACTGGAACTCCCTACTCCTAGGATGCATGCACTTCATGGACCCGTACAACTTCCAGACCGATAGAGTCCGCAGGTGCGTCATCCACTACGCCACACCCGACGGCAGGATAATCCCGTTCTGCGCGTACAACTCGGTCCACAGGCAGGAAGTCGAAGAGAAGTTCAGCGTACCGCTCGAAGTCTGGAAGAAACGCCGGGCGGCCGCCGAATGAAACCCATCCAAGAGGCCGCCCGACACATCCACCGAGCCGACACCGTCGTCGCCCTGACCGGAGCGGGCGCCTCCGCCGACTCCGGCATCCCCACATTCAGGGGCAAAGACGGCCTCTGGAACAAATACGACCCCCGCGAACTCGCCACACCCGAAGCCTTCGCCCGCGACCCCGTCAAGGTCTGGAAATGGTACCTATGGCGCAGGAAGAAGATAGCGGAAGCCCAACCCAACCCCTGCCACACCACCCTGGCCTGGATGGAGAGAGAAGGCATCCTCGATGCCGTCGTGACCCAGAACGTGGACGGACTACACCAAAGAGCCGGCTCCAGACACGTCATAGAACTACACGGCAACATATGGACCGACGAGTGCACATCCTGCGACTACGAACGCACCAACGACCCCGAAGCCGGCGAAGGCCTCGAATACCCGGAATTACCGCCGAAATGCCCCGAATGCGGCGCACCCCTCAGACCCGGGGTCGTATGGTTCGGCGAACCCCTACCCCCCGACGCCCTCCTACGGGCCCAAGAACTCGCACGGGAATGCGACGTCATGCTCGTCATCGGAACCTCCGGCGAGGTGAGACCCGCCGCCGACCTACCCATCCTCGCCAAATCCCACGGGGCCACCGTGATCGAGATTAACCCCTCGGAAACGGCCCTCTCCCCTATCGCCGACGTCAGAATACCCCAGAGAGCCGCCCCCGCCATGGAAGAACTCAGGAAAGCCCTGGAAGAGGCCTAACCTCCACACCCAACACCTCCTCCACCAACCTCAACACCTCACCCGCCCACCGCAACTTCCTCCTCTTCACGGGATCCGCCTCGAAAACCCCCTCACCCTCGCCCGGCCTCGAGTAGGACGTCGTCGTATCCCCCAGATCCATACCGACCGTGAAAACCCTCTCCGCCCCCAACCTCGCCGCGATAACAACCGCCCTATCCCCGTCCGTGAAACCCCCCGGGTTCCACAACGAACCCGGCGCCGGGAACACCTGACACGTCCCCAACACCTCCCCGAACACCGGCACCAACCTAGCCAACGCCTCGATGTTATCCCCGTGAGCGTGAACCACGGGCACGGCACCCCCCTCCACGGCCGCCACCAACACCTCGTCCCCACCGTCCAGATCCGTCACCACCACGTCCGGCACCACGCCGACCTCGAGGAGGGCACCCGAAGCCCCGTCCGCCGCGTACACCACCCTACCCTCCAACTCGTCAACGACCTCTCCCACCCTCAGAACGGACGGACCGGCCCCGACGACGACCACATCCTCCCCCACGGGCAGATCCTCGGGCTTCAGAACCTTCGAAGCGGTGACCTCGAGGATCGCGTCCAGGAACTCGGCCGCCAGCGCGTCCATCCCCGGGTCGAAACCCATGTCCCGCCTCACGTCATCCTGAACATCGACGAGGGGATCCGGACCCACTCACACCTTCACCCTCCTCCTCGCCGTCATGATTATACCGACCACCGTCAGAGCAGCGCCACCCAGCATCAACGCCCCGGAAAGGGCCACCCAGTACATGAGACCCCGCTCGAACGGGGGTATCTTGAGCGATTTGGCGATCCACGGGTACAGGACGTGCGTCTGAACCTCGTGGATTATGTTGCATATCAAGCTGCCGACGCCCATCATCACGAGTCCCCATCCCAGGATGCTCCTGGGCCTGTCCCCGACCTTTCCGGCCCTCCTGAGTGTGGAAACGCCGATACCTATCAAGACCAGGAACAAAAACACGTGGACGGTCTTGTGCAACAACGTCATCAACGGGGTCCCACCGTTACCGAACGTCGAAACTATCAAGGGTAGGGGCTTCCCACCCATAATCGGGACGTAGATCGTGACCTTTTCGTACCCTTGAAGCGCCGGAGACAAGACCGCCGTGCCCCCCCCCGGTCGCCCATCGGGTTTTGATCAACGGATGTCAAGTTTCCGATGCGCGTGGCCGGACCAGGGGTCGTGATAAACTTGGCGATCGTGGGCGTGATAGGAGCCTCCGGATACACCGGCGGCGAACTCCTCAGGATACTCGCCGGACACCCCGATGTGGAGGAGATAAGGTACGCGACTTCCAGGAAACTCGCCGGGGAACCCGTCTGGAAGGTCCACCCGAACCTCAGGTCCGTGCTACCCGACCTCGAGTTCTCCGACCCGGACCCCGCCACGGTGGGCGAGGACTGCGACGTCGTGTTCACGGCCGTCCCCCACACCGCCGCCATGGACATAGTGCCGGAGGTCTTGGACGGAGGGGCCGTCGTCATCGACCTGAGCGCGGACTTCAGGTTCGACGACGTGGAGGAGTACGAGAGGTGGTACGGCGTCGAACACAAGGCGCCCGAACTGAACGACGAGGCCGTGTACGGGTTACCCGAGCTCCACAGGAGGGAGATCCGGAAGGCCAGACTCGTGGCCAACCCGGGGTGCTACCCGACCGGTGCTATCCTGGCCGCCGTTCCGCTGGTCGAAAGGTACGACGTCAAGGTGATAATTCTCGACTCGAAGAGCGGCACGTCCGGGGCGGGCGCCTCCCCGAGCCGCGTCACGCACCATCCCGAGTGTGCCGAGGACCTAACTCCGTACTCCCCGACCGATCATCGGCACCTACCCGAGATACGCCAGGAGATCGGGAAGGTGGACGGGGACGTGGATGTTCACTTCACGCCGCACCTGGCCCCCCTCGTCAGGGGGATAGAGACGACGGCCCACTTCCTGCTCGCCGGGGACGACCTCGAGCCCGAAGACGTGAGGGAAGCGTACGTGGAGACCTTCGGTGAGGAGCCCTTCGTGAGGGTTCTCGACGTCGGCGAGGCCCCCAGGTTGTGGGCGGTCCGCGGGTCCAACTACTGCGATATCGGCGTGTTCGCAGTCGGGGACGGGCGTGTCGTGGTGGCCTCGGCCATTGATAATCTGACGAAAGGAGCATCGGGACAAGCCGTACAGAACATGAACTTGGTAGTGGGTTTCGAAGAAACCGCAGGTCTGGAGCGCGATCAGGGTTTCCACCCCTGAACGTGGGGGCGCCGATGACGACAAGGGGGTTAGCGGAGTTCCGTGAAGAGCGTTTGCCGGCCCGAGGCGCGCTTCTGGAGGTCCCTGGGTTGCAGGTCCCCCGTGTTCAACGCCCCGATGGCGGGTTTCACGGGACCGGAGGTGGCCCCTCGTATCGAGGAGGCCGGCGCGGGTATGGTTATCCTGGGCGGCTACCCGGGGGATCGGGAGGCGTACGAGGCGTCCAAGCGTATCGCGGCGCGGGGAAGGGAGGAGTTCGTGGTTCCACCGGAGGATCTCCCCTCCGAGCTCTCCTCGGTGGACGTTCGGGTCCCGGTACTAGTCAACGTTCGGTTCACATCCCCGGAGGGGGCCGAGGAACTGTGTCCCGACCTCGCGGATATCGTCGATGGGGTGGAGATCAACGCGCACTGCAGGCAGCGTGAGATGGTGGAGGTCGGTGGAGGGGAGGCCCTGATGAACGAGCCCGAGAAGTTGTGCGAGATCATCGACGTGGTCGCTTCCCACGTGGACGTTGTATCGGTCAAGTTGAGGGGGCCGCACCCGTCCTACGAGGATGTAATCTCGGAGTTGTCCACCCACGGTGGTGTGGATTTCGTCCACGTCGATGCGATGAAACCTGGTGAGCCCACGTACGATCTCAGGTACGTCAGGCTGGCCCGTGAGGCGGGGTTGAGGGTCGTGGGGAACAACTCGGTCAGGACGCCGGAGGACGTGGTAGCGATGTTCGACGCCGGTGCCTCGGCCGTGTCCGTGGGAAGACCGTTACTCGAGGGGAGATGGGACCTACTGGGGGAGCTGTCGGAGTTCGCCGTGGGTAGGTTTTGGAAAGCGGGAGAATGATTTATAAAAGGAGGTGGCCGGACGGGTCATCGGACGGCGCGGGGGCGCCCGAGCCTGGTCAAAGGGGCGGGAATGAGGATCCCGTGGCCGTAGGGCCGTCCCGGGTTCAAATCCCGGCCCCCGCACCAAACCCGAGATCGTTACGAAGATCATAACGATTACCGCGGGGAAAGGGTTCAGGACCTGAGCGTAGCCACTAACGCCCTCTCGTCCAGGAACAAGTTGAGCGCGTCCTCGGGCCTCGTTACCACCACGTCCGCGGCCAGAAGCGTCCCCACGTACGCCCCCTCCCTTCCGACGACGCAGACGGACAGCGCGGCCTCCCTCAGCATCAGCTCGTCGTTGGCCCCGTTGCCGACGGCGGCGCACCTCTCGGGCCCCAGGCTCCTGATCAGCTTCAGCTTGTCCTCACGCTCGTTCCCCGATACCTTATGGACCTCCAAGTCCAGGTTCGCGTCTTCCTTCAACGTCTTCTCGACGGTCCCGTACGTGTCCGCCGAGGCCACGATCACGTTCACGCGCCTACACAGGTCGCGCATCAACGAGACGACGCGATCGCTCACGCTGCCCCTGAACGCGATCGTCCCGTTGTAATCCAGCACCACGTTCTCTATCCTCAAGGTCCCCCTGCCCGGGATCTCAACCTCGATCAACGGCACGTATCCCCGGGATCGAGACCGTTCCGGACGGGGGTGATATCCGTGTCGGGATCGTACCGCGCCCTACTTATTATTCAATTTACAACTTCTACCACAGAATGAAGTAGGGGGCCTCCCGTTGACCACCTGCAGGCTCCACCCGTACGAGGAGTGGACGGGGGTACGCGTCGAGTACGGAAGGACCGTCTTGATAATAGACCCCGGCAGGGGGAAGCCGTGCAGGTTCGGGGCGGCCAGGTTCGCGGGCAGACTGTTCGACAGGGCCGACGTATGCCTCCTCACGCACTTCCACCACGATCACTACGCCAGGATCAGGCGCGTGGACGCGGACGGCGTGGTGACGGGCGAGTTCACGGCGTTCCTAATGGAAAGATGCCTCGAGAACGGCCCTGAGGCGATCCCGCTGGAACCCTACGGCGAGATAGTCGTGGGCGACGTGGTCGTGAAGTGCGTCCCGGTCGAACACACGTGCCACGAGGCCCTGGCCTTCGTTCTGGAACCTTCCGACGGGGGAGGCCCCGTCGTCCTCTACACGGGAGACTGGTGGGAATCACCGGACGAACTCGTGTCGAAGGTGTCCAGGGTGACCGGAACCGTGGACGTCTTGGTCACGGAGGCGGCCGCCGTCCTGAGGGACGACCCGGGTAACCTGTGGGAACAGATGAAACGCGTCGCCGATATGTTCGACGAGGTCGTGTACCTAGTGTGCAGATCGTTCCCCGACGTCGTGGACGTTATCTCCGGGGCCCACGGGGAGGATCCCAGGGTCCCACCCGACGACAGGGAACTCCCAGGCATACTCGAGGCGGCGGGTGTCAGAGCGGACGTGGCTACCGGCACGGACGGACCCGTCGTGACGGTCAACCCGAAGATCGCCGTGGGCGTGGCATCCTCCAGGGAGGTCCCGCTCGTGGTCCCGGACGAGATGAAACCCCGCGTCGTCGGGGACCTAGGGTACGCGGGCAGGCTACTCACCGTCAAGATGGGAGGACACCCCACGCCCCTCGACGTGATAGCCCTCGCGGAGGAGCTGGAACCCGACGTCCTCGTCATCAGACACTCCAGCCCCAAGAACGCGACGGACGTGAAGGACGGGTCGAGCGTCAAGGACGTCAGGATATGGACCGAAGGCCTCATGGACCCGGGTCCCGTGGAGGTCTCCGGGTAGCGTATTAGGGGGCCACGGGGACAGACCCGAAGGGCGATCCAGGTGGGACTCATCGGGAGGGTATCCGAGCTCCTGAACGTCGAGAGGTGGAAGGTCGAGAAGGCCTTCGAACGCGGCACGCTTCAAACAGTCAGGGCCTCCTTCCCCGAATTCGCCTACGTGAGATCAAGGAGGAGGTTCGCCGGGTTCGAGAAGGGGACCCTCATCGTCCCAGACGATGGCGTCGTCGTACCCGGGTTCCCGAAGACCGAGAGGGCCCTGATGCTAGGGCCGGCCTTGAGGGATAGGTTCGGCGACGTGGAGGAGGTCGTCGTGGAGGAGAAGATGAACGGACACAACGTCAGGGTGTTCGAACTCGACGGCGAGGTGTACGCGGTCACCAGGGGCGGGCTGATATGCCCTTACACGACCCACAGGATAAGGGAACTGCACGGGGACGAGCTCCTCGATTTCCTGCACGACCACCCGGACGTCATCGTGTGCGGCGAGTTCGTAGGTAAGGAAAACCCTTACGTTTCCGTGGACTACCCCGAGGCCTCCGAGCACGGCGTGGGATTCTTCGTGTTCGATCTCATGGACCCGAAGACCGGCGATCTCTTACCCTTCGAGGAGAAAAAGACCGTCGACGGGTACGGGCTGAATCGGGTGAGGGTCCTCGGGAGATTTCCCCCGGACGATCCCGAGCCCTTCTTCGACGTGGTGAGGGAGCTGGACGAGGACGGGAGGGAGGGCATAGTGATCAAGGACCCCGACGCCGAGGTGCCGCCGCTCAAGTACACGACCCACTCGGCCCACGTCGAGGAACTCAGGTGGGCGTTCAGGTTCGCCTTCGACCTAGGTAGGGATTTCATCCTAACCAGGACCATCAGGGAGGGGTTTCAGGCGCTGGAATGGGGAGAAGATCGGGAAGAGCTGGAGCGTAGGGCGGTCGACGTGGGTAGGGCGCTGATAGAGGGTATGGTCGAGGGCTTCTCATCGGTGTTGGAGGAAGGGGAAGCGTACGAGGAGGTCGAGGTCTCCTTCGGTTCGCGGAGATGGTTGGAGCTGTACTCCGAGTTCGTCAAGCGGGTCACCGGGGGCACGACGACGGTGGAGGAGATCGGCGAGAGGAACGGCAGGATCGTAGCCGTGGTCAGGAAGAGGTACCCTTCCACGACCGACAGGGTTTCCAACGTCTCCGAGGACGGCATCCTCTGAGCTCAACAGCTTAGAAACGTAAACTATCTTTTCCATAACGTCACCCGACTCGGGAAGGGGTACCCTTGGGAGACGTCGTCGAATCGATGTCCGCGATGTTCGCCAGGGCCTTGAACCAGGCCACGGTCTTCTGCTTCGCCGAGATCATGGGTAGAGGGTGGCGGGCGGTCAGGAACAGGATGTACGAGTACGTGGCCGAGGTGATGGTGGATCTCTTCGAGGATAAACTGAGGGACGCGGATCCCGTGGAGATCGCCGAGGCCGCGTTGAAGCTGTATTACCCGAAAACCGAACTCATCGAGAGGAACGAAAACAAAGCTGTTTTCAAAGTCAAATCCAATTGCCCGATAGTGAGGATGTCCGTGTACATGCTGGAGAAGCACCCGGAGGTCAGGAGGTACGTCTGCGACCCCGACGACCTCGTCATCGAGGGGGAGAGGGCCGAGGGCGAGGAGGTCGAGCGGCTGTACGACGAAATAGACGGGCTACCCTCCTGCCGCATATTCGACGCGATAATGGAGAGGTTGGACGAGCCCTGGAGGATGAGGGTGGAGGAGGTGGACCTGTCGGGGGACGTTCCGGAGGCCTTCTTCGTGGTCGAAAAGCGCTAGCCTCGGGGCTCGTGCCCGCAGATCCTGGCGAAGTTGGCCAGGATATCGGCGCCGTACTCCGTGAACTTCAGTTCCGGGTGGAACTGCACCCCGTACAGGTGTTCGGTCTCGTGCCTCATCGCCTCCACCTCGCACTTCTCGCTCCTGGCCGTCACGACGAAACCCTCGGGAACCTCCTTGACCTCGTCCTTGTGCGAGGCCCAGGCGGTTATCCTGTCCGGCAGTCCTTCGAATATCCCCGTGTGGTCGAGTATCTCCACCTCGGTCCTCGCGTACTCCTCCCTACCCGCGGCCCAATCCACCTCGCCACCGAAAACCTCGGCCATCAACTGATGACCCAGGCAGATACCGAGGACGGGCACCTCGCCCGCGGCCCTTTCGATGATCTCCCTCGAGTTACCGGCTCTCTCCCTGTCCGGCCCGCCGCTCACGACGATCCCGTCCGATTCCTCCACGACCTCGTCGGGGTCCACGGTGTTGGGCACGATCTCCGCCGGGACCCGCATGTAATCGAAGTTCTTGCGGATGAGGTGCACGTACTGCCCGTGGTTGTCTATTATCCTGATCATGCCGGGCCCTCGTCCCCCGTGACCTCCAAGTCCGAGCCCACCATCTTGACCCCTGTTATCGCCGCCACGTCGAGGCTGAGCGCCCTCAGGTCCTCCTTCTCCAGGTTGTGAACGTCCGTCTTACCCGCCAGCTGGGCCAGCATCTTGCACTCCTCGGTCATCACCTTCAGGTAATTGGCGACCCTTCTGGCGGCCTCGTCCACGTCCAGCTTCTTCCTCAACTCGGGGTCCTGGGTGCAGATACCCACGGGACACACCCCCGCGTGGCACTGCATGCACGCCGTGCACCCCATGGCGATCAGGACCCCGGTACACACGTACACGGCGTCCGCACCGAGCGCCAGCGCCTTGGCCACGTCCGCCCCGTCCCTTATCCCGCCGGAGATGATGATGTCGACCTCCTCCCTCATCCCGATCTCGTTGAGGGCCTCGACGGCCTGCACGAGGGCGGCGATGGTCGGGATACCGGCGTTCTCCGTGGCTATCTCGGGGGACGCGCCGGTCCCACCCTGCATCCCGTCTATCGCGATGATGTCGGCGCCGGCCTTGGCCGCGATTTTGACGTCCTCCTTCACCCTACCGGGGCTGTACTTCACGATGATCGGGACCTTCCAATCCGTGATCTCCCTGAGCTGCTCTATCTTCATCTTCAGGTCCTCGGGACCCACTATGTCCATGTGCCTGGACGGGGAAAGGGCGTCTGACCCCTCGGGTATGCCCCTTATCTCGGCGATCTCCTTGGTGACCTTCTCCCCCATCAGGTGGCCGCCCATCCCGGGCTTCGCTCCCTGCCCGATCTTGATCTCGATGGCGTCGGCCGCGTTCAGGTACTCGGCCGAGACCCCGAATCTACCGGACGCGTACTGGGCGATGAGCCACTTGGCCTCCTCCCTCTCCTCCGGGAGCATCCCTCCCTCGCCCGTGTTGGTGGCCGTGCCCACCATGGCCGTACCCTTGGCGACGGCTATCTTGGCCTCCTTGCTCAGCGCGCCGAAAGACATGGCGCCGACGAGTATCGGTGTGTCCAACTTGAGGGGCTTCTCCGCGAACCTGTCCCCGAGGACCGTCTTGGTGTTACAGGGCTCCCTGTACTTGTCTATAGGAGGCCTGGAGACCTGGGCCGGGAGTATGACCAGATCATCGAAGTGGGGGAGCTTCCTGCTGGTGCCGAAGCCCCTGACGACGTACTCGCCGGTCTCGGCCTTCTGCTGTATCTCCTTGACGTGCTCGCGCCACCACACGCTTTCAAGGCCCCCGGATCGGCTGGTGGGCGGGTTCCCGCGTAACCTTTTTTAAACGGTGTCGGAACCGGCCGCCACGGCCACGACCGGCCCCGCAGTCTAGCCTGGATAGGACGCGGGCCTGCGGAGCCCGTAGCCCGGGTTCAAATCCCGGCGGGGCCACCAACCCCCAACATCGTTACGAATATCATAACTTTCGGTCATCCGAAGAGGGGCCTACCCCCGAGGCCCCTTCGGACCTCCGCGACCCATCCCCCTACCTATCCGCGCGTAACCCGCCCACGACCCCCTGGGCGGGCCCGGGTTCACACGATGCAGGTACACCGAAGGCGCCCCACACTCGGGACACTGGGAGGGCTTCGGGGAACCCGGCGGCCTCTCGATCACCGCACCGCACCTCGCGCACCTGAATATCTTCACCAAGGCGAGCATCACCCCTTAGGCGTCATCCTAAGGGCTCCCGTCGGACACGCCTGAGCGCACTTACCGCACGCCACGCACGACGACTCGTCCACCTCCAGGTAACCGACGCTCACCAGGATCGCATCGTTCGGACACGCCTCCATACAGGCACCGCATCCCTGACACTTCTCACCGTCGTGCTCGAACACCGCTCTCGAGGTCTCGACCCGCGAGAACGTATCCTCCGCCAACGCCAACCCCCCGTTCAAGCACTCGCTCGGTTTTTAATGCGCAGCGGACCAAGACGAACCGACACCGGGGGTCCCAACTTGAAGGTGAGGGACGTCATGACCGAAGACCTGGTCATCGCGGCCGCCGATGACCCCGCCGAGGAGGTCTTCAAGGAGTTCGTCTCCCTATCCGTCCACGGCGTCCCGGTCCTCGACGATGACGGCACCCTCGTGGGACTCGTCACCTCGACCGACGTCGTCCGCGCGCTCGCGTCCGGCGACTGGGAGCACATGAAGGCATCCGACCTGGCTCGGGAACCAGTCACGGTGGCCCCGGACGACGACCTCGAGAAGGCCCTCGACGCCATGGCCGCCCAGGGACAGGACAGGGCGGTGGTCGTGGAGGACGGCAAGGTCGTGGGAGTCGTCACCGTGATGGACGTTCTCCCCGCCGTACTGAACGAGGAGGGAAGCGAACGATGAAGAAGCTCTTCTACCCCCGACGCGTGGCCGTGGTAGGCGCCTCCCGCCATCCCGGGAAGGTCGGTCACGGCATCCTCAAGAACCTCGTCAGGGACTTCGAGGGCGACGTGGTACCGATCAACCCCAAAGCCGACGAGATCCTGGGGCTCAAATGCTACCCCTCCCTCAGCGACGCCCCCGACCCCGTGGACTTGGCCGTGGTAGCCGTACCCGCCCCGATAGTCCCCTCCATAGTCGAAGAGGCGGGCGAGAAGGGCGTCCCCTACTGCATCGTCATATCCGCCGGGTTCTCCGAGGCCGGTAACGAGGACCTAGAGAAGGAGCTCGTCGAAACGGCACGTAAACACGGAGTCAGGATAGTCGGGCCGAACTGCCTCGGCGTCATAAACACGGAGAACGGCCTCAACGCGTCCTTCGCCGCCGAATCACCCCCCGGGGACGGCATAGCCTTCATCACCCAGAGCGGGGCCCTGGCCACCTCCGTGATCGACTGGTTCTCCTCGGGCGACGTCGGAACGGTCGGGGTCGGTTTCAGCAAGTTCGTCAGCATAGGTAACGCCGCGGACCTGGACTTCCCGGACTTCCTGGACTACCTGGCCGGGGACGACAAGACGGACGTCGTGGTCCTCTACGTCGAAGGCGTGAAGGACGGCGAAGCCTTCCTGGAATCCCTCGAAAGGTGCACGGACGAGAAGCCCGTGATAGTCCTCAAGGGAGGCAGGACCGAGGCCGGTGCCGAGGCCGTGGGCACCCACACGGGATCCATGGCCGGATCCGGGCCCGTTTACGAGGGTCTCATCCGCCAATACGGCGGCATCACGGTGGAAGGATTCGAGGAGGCTTTCGACGCCGCCAAGCTGATGTCCAAATCGGAACCCCCACGGTCCAACAGGGTCCTCGTCGTGACGAACGCCGGAGGAGGAGGCATCCTGGCGGCCGACGCCCTGTACTCCCACGGTTTCGAACTCCCCGAACCCGAAGGCGACCCGAGCGTGTTACCGCCCGAGGCCTCGACCAAGAACCCCGTGGACGTCCTCGGAGACGCCGACGCGGAGAGGTACAGGATCGCCCTGGAGGAGTTCGCGGATCCCGACCTCTACGGGGCCGTCATGGTGATACTGACCCCCCAGAGCATGACGGAACCCGTGAAGACGGCCAAGATAGTCCTCGAGTTCGCCGAGGACTTCCCCGGTCCCGTCCTGGGCGTCTGGATGGGCAGACACTCGGTGGAGCTTGGAATAAGAACCCTGGAGGACGGCGGCGTCCCCACCTTCCCATCGCCCGAAAGGGCGGCCAGGGCCCTCGCCCACGCGTGGGACTACGCCCGAAGGAAGGGGGATGTCCTTGGCGAAACCCCTGACGGAGGTGGAGCCCGGGACCAAGGTTAGGGTCGTGGACATCGTCGCGGGAAGGGGCGCCATGACCATGCTGAGAGAAGTCGGGATAGTACCCGGGGCCGAGCTGGAAGTCGTGAAGACGGGACCCGGCCCGGTCATAGTCCGCGTCGGAGGCGCCACCTTCTCCCTGGGCAGGGGACTCGCTGCCAAGGTTCTAGTCGAGGAGGTGGGGTGACCCGATAGTTTCAAAAGATTAGGACAGCCTAACGGCGGTACAAGGGGGTAGGGGTCACGATACTTGGGGAAGACCGTGGCCCTAGTGGGACCGCCGAACGTAGGGAAAACCACCCTGATGTCCCGCCTCTGCGGCGTCAAGGTTGAGGTGGGCAACTGGCCGGGGGTCACCGTCGAACGTAAAACCTGCCGCTACGAGCACGGGAACACCACGTACAAGATCGTCGACCTCCCCGGCCTCTACTCCCTCACGGGATCCTCCGAGGACCAACGCGTGGCCATCTCGTACCTCCTCGGCGGGTACGGGGAAAAACCCGACACGGTCGTCGTCGTGGGCGACCCCTTCTCCCTCGAACGATCCGTGGCCCTGCTCATGGAAGTCGCCGAGCTGGGCTACCACCACCTCGTTTTCGCGGTCAACATGATGGACGAAGCCCGCAGAAAAGGCATCCACGTGGATCTGGACGGACTCGAGGAGAAACTCGGCGTCCCCGTCGTGGGCACGTCCGCGAAATCCGGTGAAGGAGTAGACCGCCTTAAAAGGGCCATCGCCGACGTGGCGGAGGGAAGAG